>Ga0228710_1001891_pt1 | contig 32302 bp, 15 predicted proteins | sample MedpolnodulmetaG_FD_177995 | JGI IMG/M metagenome (GOLD analysis project Ga0228710, IMG submission 177995) | Root nodule microbial communities from Medicago polymorpha collected in Santa Monica, California, United States - pink nodules | ecosystem: Host-associated > Plants > Roots > Nodule... | reverse complement strand
TATATATATATATATATAATACCATGGGAATAAAAAAGAAAAATAGAAATATAAGAAATGCAATATCTTGAATTATAATGGGTTATTAATTGGACAAAAATGTCGCAAGAAAATAAGTTCTAAAAAACTCTATTAGCTAATTTTCACAGCACAAGTAGCATCGGTATTCAAGTTTGAGAATGCAGTATGAAGTAAGATTCTTAAAAGTAAATATAGGAAAATGTAAAAGTATAAGTGTTCTCCATTGCCAAACTTCATGTGCGTCATTTAAGAAGGGATCTTGCAAGATGTTCCCTAGCTGAGGCCAATGCTTGACTTAGTGTCATTCAAAATCATCTCATTTGAAGGTTAATCAAGCAACAAATTGAAGGTTAGTTATGATCCCCTCTGCATGCAAGGTTATGTGTTCAAATTTTTTTTCTTCTGGACACTAAACCCGTTCGGATTTTAAAATCTAACTTGGATTGTTGCAGTTAGGATTTTAAAATCCGAACTCCACCAGCAGCAATTTTTTTTTCTTCCTGTTTTGTGTATTTTCTGTTGATTGGGCGTTATCCTTTTATGCATGTGTTAGGTATGGATCATGTTGAACGCAGAAGGGTGTTGGAGAAGCTATGCATGCTTTTGTTAGGAGAGAACGTCGGGAGAGGTTGGAGGCGGAGGGTAGAGTGGACATGCACGGGGGTGGTAGGCCATGCCGTGCTGGTGCTGATGACGAGCCATAGCCCGAGCCAGAGTAGGAGTCTCGGCCTCAGATGGACATGGATATGGAGCATCAGATGGAGGATAATGATGAGGCTCAGGAGGAGGTGGGTGATGATAATGATGAGCAGCAGCAACAACGGCGGAAGCGTGTGCCGGAGCCAGAGCTAGAGGAGCTTGATGACTATTCTGGTGGCCCACACGACACTACTGTGCTGACGAGGTACCATGTTCATATGGTCAGGATGGCGGCTGATGGTGATGTAAGATAATATATATTTGATTAATTTTGTGTATGATATATTCGATTAATTTTGGTTAATTATGCACCTATTATGTTGCTTAATTTTTGTAATATATATTTGTTAATTTAATGTATTATTTTGATTAATATTTTGATTTTAATTTTTGTAGTGGCGGGGAAATTTAAAATGTGTAAACAACGGGAAGAAGATAGGTGCGATATATGATAAGCAAAACAAGACTATCATGGCAGCACGGTGGTGGTGTGATGGACTGAGAGCCATCGGTCTTCAGTGGTTGCAGGATACCAGCTACAACCAGATTGACCACGGGGTGTGTTCTACATTTGCAGAGAGGTGGCACGAGGAGACATTGAGCTTTCATCTTCTGTTTGGGAAGATGACAGTGACACTTGATGATGTGTCATGTTTGCTGCATCTCCCCATTGAAGGTATGCTTTTGACCCACGAGAGTATGACATGGGATGAGGCTATGGAGATGATGATTCAACATTTAGGGGTTGATCCAGGAGACACATTTAAGGAGGCGACTGACACTAACGGTGGACATGCACGATTTAGCTACTTGAGGATGATTTTCAAGAAGCTTTTTTTGAAGCAGTTGGGGGTGTCCGATGAGGGTGATATGGTTTTGACAAGGAAGTTGCAGGAGCATGCTCTCCGCATATATTTGCTCTACTTGGTGGGTATCACAATCTTCACTGACGAGATCATCATCTATGTGGATGTAACTTATCTAAAGTACTTCAGAGATCTTGAGCTTGTGGCTGATTATTCATGGAGAGTTGCTGCACTTTCACATTTGTACAAGGAGCTTAACAATGCGTCCCATTACAATACCAAGCATCTGTCAGGATATTTATCTTGGTTGCAGGTATAAATAAATAAGTGTCTGTTTATTCATCTGTACATCTTGATTGTTTGTATATTTATATGGTGTTGTCTTTGTTGCATGCTTGAGTCTTCCAACACTTCAGGGCTATGGGTAACAAGGATCTATGTGGTGGATATCGGGAACGTCAGCATCCACATGCCATGATGTTTGTACCGCTTAGGGGTATGTCTGCACTAGACGAATACAGAAAGCATCTTGATCAGCTGGATCTGGCGATTGTTACCATGGCCCCATATAATGAGCATCATGTTGTATGTCCGTTCGAGTCCATCTGGATTTACTCAGGATGACTCAAATACAGTACCTGCATGGTGAGATGTTTGTCAGAGCGGGTGCTTCGCCAGTTTGGATACCTGCAGACCACCCCCATACATCCAAATGATAATGCACCTGTTCAGACGACCTTAGGTGACACCAGCTAAGGGTGGGCATAAGGTCGGTTCGGTTCGGGTTCAAACCCTCAATCCGAGCCAACCCACTGGTGGAGAACATCAACCCTATTGAACCTTAAATTTATATCGGGTTATTCGGGTTTCGGGCTTTCAGGTCCCGGGTAGGTCCTGTTCGGTTAACAGGGTTGTGACATTCAAAAAAAAAAATCAAAACAAACACATATGAAGAGAAAAATCCTGAGACAAAATCTCAAATAACAAAAGTCCATAAATTTATGAAGATAAAGAGAAGAAGTAGATTTGGATCATTCTTTTCTCAAATTCAATTTGTGTTCTTTTCCACTATTATAACAGATATGTGTTTGTTTATAGTAAAGTTTTGATTTGTTGTTGTGGTTAATATAGAGGAAAAGAGAGACACATATGGTTAATAGAGAGGAACAAATTGTGAATGGATATAATAAAGAGGAGAGAGGGAGGGAGATAGAAGGATAAACACAACACATGTTAAAGGAAGGTTGTTGTGACGGCAACAACATGGATGGAGGAAACATGTATGGAGTGTTTACTGATTAGGGTTTTAAGTTTTAAGTGGGCTGGGCATATTTTTTAAGTCTTGGGCCAGGGTGTGTTGTGGACTTGTGAGAAACAAGTATGGAAAAAACTAAGGCGTTATTTTTCCCACCCTATGGCCTTCTCCCGCGCCTTGTAAAATTTCCAAAAATGCCCTTGTGCATTCCGGATTTTAAAATCCGGATTCGTGTTTACTATTTTGGATTTTATAATCCGGACAATTCTTATGTATAATCAGCCATCAGACTCTCTCACATTTCAGCAGTTTTAAGTTTTGCTTTTAAAAACAACAAAAAAACTAAGTAAAAAATGCTAAAAATATGTCAAATAAAATCATAAAAATAGCACCAAAAAATTCTAAAAATCAAATAAAACTAATGCAAATTTTTTCGGATTTTTCTGAGAATATGAAAAATTAAAAAAAATGAAAAATGGGTCTAAACGATGGAATTTTGGATTTTGAGGGGCAGACTCCCGTAAGAAGTTTCTTCTACAAGAGTCATGGTCCTTGAATTTTTTTTCTGATTTTCTGGGGAAGTTTCGGAGCAATCCGATCAAGTAGCCCAAAAACCCGATTTTTGACTAAGAACAAGTAACAATGACCCAAAACAGAAGGATGAGAGTTAGGAAGATTAATACTGTCCCTAAAATGATTATCCATGTTACAAACATGTTTAAAATTTGTGCTGATACAATTCAGATTATATAATCCGAACTGTTTTACCTTGAAAAAGAGTGTTTAGGGGGTTTCCGGATTATGTAATCCGGAAACATCATGTAACGCGCCCTATTTTTTGAAGTTTCCGGATTACAAAATCCGGAAAAATCCGTTACTCATTTTTTCACCCTTTAACAAAAGAAAACACCATTCCATATTATAAAATCCGGAAACTCAAGGGCATTTTTGGAAAAATCAGAGCGCGCGAGGAAACCCACAGGGTGGAAAAATTAAATCCCAAAAACTAATAATAACAGCAATAATTTGGAAAACACTAATAATAATAGTATTAATAATAATAATAATAATGATGATGATGATGATGATGATGATGATGATGATGATGATGATGATGATGATGCTTGAGTTGGGTTGGTCGGGTTAGTTAGGGTTCCAACGGGCCCAAAGTAACTATCCAAACCAAACCGAGTATACCCACAATAACCCGTAAAACTAACCTATGACCCGTATTAACCCAATCCAAATGCGTAAATTTACATCGGGTTGGTCGGGTAAATTCGGGTCCACCTGTATTTGCCCACCCGTATAATCAGCTACCGCTACACCACACCCACAATCTTGATAAAAAGAATCTAATTTATAAAATGAAATATATAAAACATCCTCTATACATACATTTGAGAATGTTTAAAATGAACAATACACATGGCATATCAAAATCAAATTTAAAAGAAATGTTACATATGGCAATGTAAGGTTGAATAATAAAAGTCATAGTCCAATTACACCATTTAAGACTTTTTTTTTATTGACACCATTTATGACACAATAAAGTAACAAATTATAACCAACAATTAAATAAAAATCTTCAACAAATTTTTTTTGAAAAACAATCTAAATAAATAATTATATAAAATGACATAATTTCAAAATTAAAAAACTAAAATTATAATTTATTAAATCTGCAAAAATATTTTTTTTTATATTTATAAGATATATTTTACATTGATTGAAAAATTACAATCTCAAATGGCTGCATTGCTTCATGCATATGAATTTTTTTTGTCAAAATAAAAAACTAAAACATACGAGATAAAAATCATCATCGATAAAATATAAAAAAATATCGTGGGAAAGAATTTTTCAATAATAATAAATATCTTTGAAATAAACAAGAGACTATTATTTTTCAATAAAACTATATGTTTGTCATTGATAAATAACAAAAAATATGGGACAAGTTTTTTATCAAGAGAACAGTCCTAAACAACCATTACGTATTCTCAGGTTCGATTCCCATTGGTGCCAATTTTGGTGGGCAAGTCCATACATAGCTTGCTATGGCTTAGAACGGGCCCCCCGTAAGTGGGTTGTGGGATTGGTCCCCTCAGATTAGTTGGTCTTTGGATCAGATACCAAGTTTTCAGAAAAATTAAAAAAAACAATTACCACGTACAATCCAGCGAACACACGTAGGGGCGCGACAATCGAGCGAACATAGTGGCACGAAACCTCATCCTCTATACATACATTTGAGAATGTTTAAATTGAACAATACACATGACATATCAAAATCAAATTTAAAAGAAAAGTTACATGTGGCAATGGAAGATTGAATCATAAAAATCATGGTTCAATTGCACCATTTAAGACACACATTTTTTTTAATGACACCATTTATGACATACTAAAGTAAAAAAGTATAACCAACAATCAAATAAAAATCTTCAACAACATAATTTTGAAAAATAATCTAAATAAATAATTATATAAAATGACATAATTTCAAAATTTAAAAATTAGAATTATAGTTTATTAAATCTGCAAAAATAGATTTTTATTTATTTATAAGATATATTTTGCATTGATTGAAAAATTATAATCTCAAATTACTACATTGCTTCTTGCATATAATTTTTTTTGTCAAAATAAAACACTAAAAAATACGAGATAAATATCATCACCGATAAATATAAAAAAATAACGTCGTGGGAAAGCATTTTTCAATAATAATAAATATCTTTGAAATAACAAGAGACTGTTATTTTTCAATAAACTATATGTTTGTCATTGATAAATAGAAAAATACGGGATAAGTTTTTATCAATAGAAGGAAATACAATACTTGGGTTGGGAGCCAAAGACCTGACCCAGTAAACCACAAAAGCAAAACCCAATAATTCAGTACAAAAATGGTAATAAAAGAGAATAATCCTAAACAACCATTATCATGTACAATCCAGCGAACCCACGCAGGGGCGCCACAATCCAACGATCGTCTGCCAACACTGAAACGACCCAAGTTCCAACAACTATCTTCAAAGTATCAGAAGACCATAAACGTCCTTTCGAGTCAAAACAACCAATTAGGAACCGAATCCACAAAGTTGCAGTGTTCTTGAAACTTCAGCCGCAGTCCAGATCAAGGGATGAACAAACGACAGAAATTTACCACTGTCCACCAACGATGCAAGAAGCAACCACGGTAGATACAATATTTTTGGTATGATGAACGACTACTACCATCAACACAGAGCATCTACGCACCTAGCCCTTTCGAGCAACATCAGGATAAAACCAGTCATATTGAATCGAGCTATGCATCCAACAGAACAACGCCAGAACTAAAGAACCCATACCTACAATCCAGAAAACCAGATTCAAGATTTTCAGACAAAATAACATAGTCGAAACAAAGTCACCACCCATCTTCATCTCCATGAAACAAAAGAAAACAAACGCCAATAAACAAAAATGAAAAAAAAGAAGCAAAAACCAGACCAAGACTAACTCATAATCGCGTCAACATCATAGCTCTACAAGACAACGACGACGTTGAACGAAACCAGCGACCACAATAAAATCAAGACACAACAAGACTCTGAAAGGACAGCTGCTGCGGCGCTTTATCGACGACGATCTGAAACCAATAAATATATTTTTTATTTATACATAAAAACACGGGACATATATTTACCATTGATAAACATAAAAACATGTGACACATATTTGTCATCATTGCGGCAAAAAAACACTAACATATTTGAACATCTTTTCGCCTCGTTAACTCCTTTCTGAGAACTTCACATCAAGAACCCTAAAATCAATTCTCAATTCCACGTCGCGTCTTTGTTCTTTCTCAACGCACAGGTTCAGTTCCTCGTTATCTCTTGTTCATTTTTCTTTATTCAATCAGATTCTTGATTTAGGGTTTTACTTGTTAAAAAGCAACTTACTAAGGTGCTGCTGAATTTTGTCAAAAAGAAGTGGTGCTAACTTAAAATTATTGTATGTTAGATATGCTTCTTTTGTGAATAAAATATCAAATTAAGGTAAGAGCTATAGATAGATGAGTTACAAGATTGAAATTGGCAACTACACATCTATATGTATAGCTTGACCTTCATCTTCATTCTCTAACTTCATTGCTTATTATATATTCTGTTTTTCTCTGCCATATCAAGAGTTAACAATGAATGGAATGAGGGAAAAATATCCCACTGAAGAAGATATGCCTAAGGAGTTTATAAACGGAACTGGTTTTGGAAACTTAAAGTTGAAGACATATCTGTTTTATATCACAGAAGCATCTTATTTAAGAGGTATGGCTTTCACTTTAGCATATAATGAGGCAATTCGTTCCGCAGATAACAAGGAGTTATGCACTTGCGTTGGTTGGTTCTATGATGAACGACGTATCTTCTGAATTCTATAACTCTGTGATGACAGCATTGGTTGCAATAGGTATAAAACCTCTCACAGCAAATTTACCAGTTTATGCTTGTTTAAATAAAACATTAATGGATCATATCAATAACCGTCATTTGGATTGGCCATCAATGCTTGTCTACTTTGGTTGTTGCATCCTTATCCTTTTCAAGAAGTTTACCAGTGAGGAAAACAAATAACACTTTTATGACAAACTCTATTCGCGAACTAAGGGAGAGAGCTATTCCATTTGATTTTAAGAAAGCTAATGCAATTAGAACTATGCTTGGTTCTTGTTCAATACTTTGCAAGGATGCAATTAGTTTTCTTTTGAAGTACATCAATTGCGAAAATTCAGGAATTGGTTCTGTCTGTCAATATTTGGGGAATTTGTTAGCTTGGTTTGATATGCGTCATTTGCTACTCATGAATGATTTTTTAGTTATGCCTCAATCTCCTGTACTACATGATCTAAGAGTTTCAAGAGAGGTGGAAAATTTGAATGAGGCCATTGCGAAAGTTACTTCATATCCTTACCCTCAGTTTTTTGTGTGTATGGCTTCTAATTTAGAACGGCTGAAAGTGGAAGCTTCAATGTTTCCTACTTTAATCGCTGTTGTACAGGAGCTTGAGAGGGGTGACAATAATAACAATGTTGCAGATTTTGAGTCAATTTCTACTACAGGGGCAAATCCATCAACAGTCCAATCTTTGGTAACACTTCACAAAACTTCTTTCCCATAAAATTGCTCAAGGACTTCAATTGTGCAAAGTGCACGGATAGCACAACGTAGCAGTCATGGAGAGCCAAAAGATGTTGCTATGTGAATGTTCTGTTTTGGACAGTTTAGGCATATCAATTATCAAAATAATGTGGCTTTGGAAGTGTCTGTGTAAGAATAATATAGGCTTGGTTTGTCATATATTTTTTTTTTTAAAATTCAACATGACATGTGCTCCAGATTACTGTGAAACTCAGTCTACCTGTATATCTTCTTTGTATTGAAATGAGTTTTCATGTTATAAATAAATGGATGCATTGACAGAAAAGTCCTTTGCTTGCTGCTATGCAGTTTGTAAGCAGATGGGTTTAGCCTTTGTAGACAATTCTAAATATATGGTTGAATTAACCTTGTTAGAGTTGCACTTTTCTATGTAAAATTATGGAATGATGCAAATTGCAATTCTCTACAGTTTGAGTTTTCGAGGTAATACTTTCAATTTTAGCATGGATTTTGAGAACCTCTCTACTAGGAAGCATGTGTAATGGAGTCTAGTCTAGTATAGGACAATAACCATAGTACAAGAAGTGCCAAAAAGGTGTTTAGGACTCCAACATGTGGACATGCTTTTTAATTTTCACATTTATGTAACATATATTTACCCTTTCTTTGGTGTATGATGTCAACACGAAATTCCTTTACAATGCAATAAACTGAAGAAAGAGGTTGACAATTTTGTTTGTAATGGCTGATAATAGAAGATGTGTAGATCAAATATTAATTGATTATTCAATCTCCATCACAATCTTTGTAATGGCCGATATTTAACTGTCACAAAGATTGAGTATCTGGAAATGCAATTGAAGGGAGTGCCTCACAATAGAATTAGTGTACAAAGTCTATCTACAAGGTAGAAGAGGAAACATGTAGCTAATTGATTATTCAATCTGTATCACAATAGAAAGGAATGACTATTCATGGTGCCTCACAAAGGGTCTACAAGGGCTATTATATTCAGCCTCTAAGGATGATCTTGAGAAGCAGAGAAAAACAGAGAAACCAGCGACCAGCTTTCAAGAATTAGGATATGCTAAGTTAAAATCACCATGACATTAATTTTCAATCATAATTAAGAAGATGAGATGATTGATTATTTACTAGGGTAGCTTTTGATATAGTGAGGAACTCGGGTTGCAGCCACAATACTTCTGCATAGGTGCTGATACAAACTGACCAAGAGCATGACTCAGGTTAAAAAAATAGAAAAGCCTCTTCTAGTTTAAGCACACTACAAACAAATATTGTTTACCTTTGCACTGTTAACAGAGTTTCTTCTTGTTTACAAACTTCTTCCATGGTCAGTACTCAGTACCACATATCAGTTAGTTGATAGCCTCACCAAACGCCTATCCAAAGCTTGTCATCAATATTTATTCAAAACAACATCGGAGTTACAGACGACAACATTAATCTTGCTGGGCTTGTGAAATTATGATGGTTGTCTCACACCATTTCTAAATTAAACGCCTATCTAATTATTATTGTAATTTGTAACCAATTTTGGATAATTGCCGATTATTATTGAGTTTTGCGTATAAACATCAGTTTAGTCCTTCAACTACCTAAGTCTCACCAATTTACTCCATAAATTATAATAGTTTTTTTTTTTTTTTTTTTGTGGGAAAAGTATAAAAGAGTTTCTCCGGTGCAATATTGCACATGTTAATTTAACAAGTGGAAACTCTTAATCGAAAAAACAACAATGATTTCTTTTAAAAAAAACAACTATTTATTAAAAAAATAATTGTACAGGAGTTTGTACATGATTTCCGGATTATGTTCTCCGAAACCATCTATTCAAAACTGGCATCATCATCCATCAGGGTGGTTGAAGTGCCAAACTCCACGAAAATGTCCAGAATATAGTTTCTGGAAGTTGTTCGGATTATATTTTCCGGACTATGAGTATTTTTGGAAAAAAATAAGGCACGCCAGGAAAGGCATAGGGTGGGAAAAGTAAATCTCAAAATTTTATGCTAGGGACAAGAGAAAAATCAAACCATACTTGTGAGACTAGCAACAAGGAGAGTGTAAGAGGGTGAGGGAGGGTAGGAGAGTTATAGTTAGGGTGAGAAAGTAATAATAAGAGGAAGGAAGAAAAAAAAAAGAGACCCCTCTCTAGTCTCTATCACAATTTCTAGTATAAACCAAAATTCATGAATTTTTTTATATGAAAAAAAAAACATTTAATTAACCATGTATGTATCCATAATTGACAGGAGTACTTATTTCAAATATCACGGGAATAAGAAAGAAAAATAGAAATATAAGAAATGCAATATCATGAAATTTAATGGGTTATTAAATGAAAAAAAAAGTCACAAGTTCTAAAAAACTCTATTCTCTAATTTTCACAGCGCAAGTAGCATCGGTATTCAAGTTCGAGAATGCAGTATGAAGTAAGATTCTTAGAAGCAAATATAGGAAAAGCAAAAGTATTAGTATAAGTGTTCTCCATTGCCAAATTTCAGGAGGTTCATTTAAGAAGGGATCTTGCAAGATGTTCCCTAGCTGAGGCCAATGCCTGACTTAGTGTCTGCAAAAGAAAGAAATACAGTTATAGCCAAATAAGTGAGTTTAATTTAAATATTTTCATGTTATCCAAATGAAGGATGACATACCTGTTCAGACAAAGGAGCTCCAGAATCCGTACTATTACTTCCAACTTTCCCAGCTATAGTGTTTGGAGTAGTTTCAAGAATAATACTGCAAAAAATATACAGAGATGCATATTTAGTGAGACTGGGGAAGAGCCAAGACAAATAGATAAGGATCAAAAACAAAGAAGAGAGAAATATGAAGGTGAAATGAGGTAAAACCTAGGAGATAAAAGACTCTCGCAGTAATAATTGTGATAGAGAGGGAGGATACGGAAGACAAGTTTGAAAGAATGCATTTATAGAAGCAGGGAAAACGGTGTTTCGACATTTTCAAAATTTCTGAAAATGCTAGATTTTTAAAAAAAATTGTAAAAAAAGAAAAAAAAAGTGAAGAATATATTGCATCTATATTCTCCTATGTTTATGAGTTGAAGTGAAAATGAAAATAGGAAACATTGAAAATGAACGGACCCTTAATGAGTGTGGGTACACAGAGAAAAATGTCAGGGAGACAGTGATAGTGATAGTAGAAGTTTTACGGTTCAAACTGAGGGACTAGAGGAGACATAGTGGGACTTATAATTATTGAAATCACAATGGAGCAAACAAGGTGCTAGAGCTATGGATGTGCTGTGCATTTTATCCCACAACAAAAAAGAAACCAAGAGGAAATAGAATTAAAGAATAATAACATAATTAACTCCATCCAAGATTTAGGTCACCCATTCTAAGGTTAAGTCATGGTCTCTTAAATAGAGACATGACTTAACCTTAGAAGGCATGGCTTAGAGCACCATTATTCAAACTTCCAAAGAGACACATATGTAACCTTGTGCTTCATCCAAAACTATTGTTTCATTTAATAACTATGCCAAATAATGAGATCACTGGTCCAAACTCTAAACCAATTGGTGGCATCTAACTGGCTTAACAGTGAAAAAACAGAAAAAATAGATGCCGTTGCAAGTGATTTTGTTACATCACATCAATCAAACTAGATAAAACCAACGACGGTACATAATTACTCTCAACCTTTTGAAAACTTATACAAGCCCAAATGTTTCTTGAGCATTTGAACACTCATCAAATTCAAGAATATTGTGATTGACTTAGAAGGCATCAAACTCTAGCCATTAATATTTATGTTCTCTCAGCCAAATGACAGTCCAATTAACGTATTTTGCTTTTACAACTACCACCAAAGTCTTTTCTCTATTCTCACTAGTGATAGGCCACTTAAATCCAAATACCTCTTAATGGTTTGGTCAATAATTTCCCTAGTTCCCCCCGAGTTGAGATCCTCTCCATTTATAAAAATAAATGGAGATTACCATTACGAAAGAGATAGACACAAAAAATAGGTGGTGGGTCCGATTGTTAAGGATTCAAAAGAGGAAATTAATTGTAAATCTTATGTAGAAAATGTTCATTTTTAAAGTTTCAATGCATTGAATACTCAATTTCCAAGAAAAAGTTTCTTCTTTAGACTTCTAAACAAGTGCCTCAGGGGCACTTGTTAGCATTTCCCATTATTAAATGAGCTCCACCGTCATTAATTATTTTTAAGATTTTTTGTGTCTTTATCTCTCCAAATGAAAAAAATGGAGAAGAGTTTAAATGGAGAGGATCCTAACTCGTTCCCCCCACCACTAAACTATTGGACCATGTCTGTTATTCATCTGGTCTAACCGTCTCTACTGGTGTTTGCACATGTTTTCTCCATATATGTCCAGCTCATCAAAGATATGATTCTAGCATCAATTCTATAATGATTAACGAGATGCCCTGATTTTCTTTCTAATGATTTCAGTCATAATTTAACAGTCTTGTGTGACTTTTGTTTTTAAGAGAAAAAAACAGTAATAACAATTGCGATCATATAATTGCGTAGATGAATTGTTCTCTCTGATATATCAAATAGCTCCTACAATTTGAATTTTAGAAGAAAGGCAAGAACAATATAATATCTCTAAAGAACCTAACAAACAAATAATGGAAGAAGATAACTTTTATTATGAATAGCCTATGAGAATGACATACCCTGCATCAATAATTTCATCAATGCACAATAGAATGAGGTCCAAGTTCTCAAGTGCTTCCTTCTTGTCCACATTGCCTCTGGTGGAAAAAATGGGAGAAGCCAGTAAAATTGTCAAGGACTTCCAAGTCCATGGTGACAGATTGATAACACCTTTGAATATCACACATAGATAAACAGTTAAGTATCAGCAAACAACCTGAGAAGGAGGCCAACAGAATCAAAAAATGCCTGCAGAACTGAGGATAAGATAAGCTCGTTTTCGTCATCACTCCCGGTAACAAAGAAGTGAAGATCTTGGACAAACTTGTAAACAACGATGTTATTCTCAAACATTGTTATCTCCGCTGCCACACATAAAAACAACCCATCAATGTAGGTCATATACAATACATAGTGATGATTAACAATCAATCTATTCCAAATTCTAATCACAAGATAAAAATACCTCTAGAGAAGGAAGCACTCACCTTCAGTGCGAGCATTGGTCTTCTGAGTCTTGTTGAATACAAGCTTCTCAAAAGCTTCCTTTGCACTATTGGTTGGCCAATCATCTGAGAAATACTTAGCCGCCACACGTCTCCCATCAGAATCCAAAAGAAGGATGTTCTTCACAGAAGGGTTCAACTCCTAACAAAAACACACAATACAAAATCATAACTTTCCTCAAAAACACCTCACAAAATCTCTTATCTTCGACTATCACAGTTATTCATTTCAACCAACTTCACTCAATTTTTAGCACAAAACCAAGCAAGGTTCAACAAAAAGATACAAATGCCCCAACTTCCACACAACTAATGGTTCTAAAATGTAGTCAATGGAGGTCAGTCTAGTTGGTAAGGAGTTGGCTCATACCCTGCAAGGGCACGGGTTCAACTCCCGCTGCCCACATTAGGACTTCATTGGTGGGCAATTTGTAAGTATCTCTATCAACGCTCTATAAGCCTTGAGATCTTCCCAAGCCCTGGTGAGCCTCTGGGACCTAACTCACGTAAACTTTCTTTTATGAAAAAAATTGTTCTAAAACACAAACCTTTAAACCGTTATAAAAATGGTTAAAAATGTGGGCAAATGCGGCCACAATTGTGGTTGCAATGTCATTGCAAAGAACTAACAACCGCATATTACAGCCACAATTCTGATTAAGGACCAAAATTTAGAGCTATTACTAACTATTATTACAACATTTTGTCAAAAAAAAATATCTAATTCAATTCAAGCTTCCATAAATCACAAGTCAAATACCACATTGTATATACAAATTTTGATCTACGAACAAGAATCATAAAGTGTTAAATCAAAGGAAAAAAGAGGTCGAAGTTAAACCCTAAGCTAAATACTGATGCATGAAACAATTTTCTACCAAAATCAAAATCACACAAAAATTGACATTAAAATTAGATGATAAAATTCAATTGCAATAACAATTCAATTGCAGTAACAATTCAATAGCAATAAATCAGCAAAATTAGATCTGTTGAATAAAACAAAGAAAAATGATAATTGTGATCATGCAAATGTTGAAGACGAGATCGGAGTTGAGAGAATTGTATATATAGAGAGAAGATTAAAATTGAAGTCAAAATATATATATATATATATATATATATATATATATATATAGAGAGAGAGAGAGAGAGAGAGAGAGAGAGAGAGAGAGAGATTACGAGCTTGGAAGGAGACATAACGGAGAAAGCGTCGGAGAAGAATGAAACTGAATTCTTCTTACACGCTCTGTCAACTATTCTTCTCATATTCTTCATTGTAATATTTAATTTAATGTTTTAAAAACAATTTACAACATATTTATTTTTTAATTCCCTTAAAAAAATATTTTATACTGTAATTTTATACTCTAATTGTTTTGTAAAAATTTTGCGTCAAAAAAGATACTGTTTCCTAAAATTTATTTTTTAAAATGATTAATATTTGTTTATTTTAATAATAGTAATAATTATTAACCATCTTATTTTTTAGGGGAAGAGTTTCAATAATTTAAAGTTTAGGTAGTTTGATACTTTGATTTGATTAAGAATTTTTCCACCAAAAAATCGAATTCAGTTTTTTCAAAAGATTCGTTCTTTGGTTGAACTAATTATCAGCCCATTTTTATTTTAATTATTATCTTTGTTATGTTTTAGTTTTTATAATATATATTTTCCCCTCATTTTAATACTTGTCTTGAGTTAAATTAGTTTCTGTAGAACAATACAAAATAAATTAATTCTTCACTTATATAAATCATACATTCATATATAAATATAAAAAAAAAACTTCAAAACAATTATATTGATTAGTGTATAAACAACCTGTAACGTGTTGTTCTTTGTTTTTCTAATTATCTTTTTCTTTTCTCTTTAATTAGGTAAAAATATGATAAAATTACTTATAAAATAGTTTAAATAAATGGTAAATCAGAAGAAATAATATGCACCAACATTTGGTGTTTTGTGTGTGTGAAAAGGTACCCTTTTATATACTTTTATTATTTGCCATCTTATTTGTTTGGTATTTTGTGTGTGTGAAAATGCACCCTTTTATTATTTGTCTCCTTATTTGTTTGTAATTTGAATGGAAAAACCATTTCTTCTTATATCTTCTCGCACACTTAACTCAGTTGGTAAGGATAATGCATAATATATGCAAGTTCGGGGTTCAAACCCCGGCCGCCACCAAAAAAAGATCAATTTGAAGTAGTTTAGAGGAAACTATGTGTGATGGTAAGTATGACCCCAAATATCTCTCTCTCTCTCTCTCTCCGCTATTGATCTTCTTTTTGTAGAGGCTTCAAACAAGCAGGTTCACTTATGCATTGTCTTAACCTTTTTTGTCAAGCGTCTGGTAAAAAAAATTAACAATTAGAAAACCCAAATATTTTTCCTCCAAGAATGCTGATAATCAACTTCAAGAGGATATTGTTGAGCACACTGGTTTTTCTCAAGTTAACAGCTTGGGAAGATATATGGGGGCTAACATAGCTTCATGAAGAATTAATAGATGTCATTTCAACCATATAATTTAGAAAGTTCAAAGCATGCTAAGTGGTTGGAAGCGACAGTGTTTAAGTTTGACCGATTAGGTCGCTCTTTCTAAATCAGTGATTAGCTCTGTTCGTATCATCACATGCAACATTCAAAGATTCCCAACTCAATTTGTGACAATATCAAAAAAAATCCAACGTGGTTATTTTAGGGTGATAATGAGCACAAGCGTAAGACCCGCCTGATTAGTTGGGATATGTGTTGTTAACAAAATATTCTTGGTGGATTAGGAATAAAGAAGCTCCAATTTATATGATTTGGAATCTTATCCACAACCCGAATGATCTTTGGTGTAAAAGTTCTCCTTGGAAATATAGGAGGAATACCAATGTTATGATATCCTACACCGCTCGACTTATGATTATCTTTTATGGAAATGTCTCTCAGGGGCGTGGAACGACTTTCAGTGGCACATGTTTAAGACAAATTGGTAATGGTAGGAATACCAATTTCTGATGGGATAAATGGGTTCCTTATAATGTGAAGCATCTCCCTTCATCTTATTTGAATCACATTAACACCATCTTATATGTGACAAATGCTTTGAAACAAGTTGGGGACTAGGATGTGACATTTATGACTAAAAACCTTTAGAATACCATTGTAAATCAAGTGGGTTGGCCTTCCATCTCCTAAAAATGCGGACGATCCTGATGTGTTGGGGGTGAAAATGAATCAACACCCACCAATTTGCGATGTAAAGTGCTCACATCTTTCAGTTTTCTAATGTTATGTCGCTTCCTATTAAGGGTGATTGGAAGACTTTGTAGGGTTGGAAAGGTCCCCATCGGGCCCAGAATTTTACGTGGTTGGTTGCGTATAAGCGTATTCTCACTAACACTCGTAGGACAAAATGGGGAATGAGAATTTCACCTACCTACATTAGTTGTGAGATGGATGATAAGAATACACTATACGTGTTGCATGATTGTGTGCATGCAACCCGTGTTTGGATTCACATTCTTCCATCCAATTACATTACAATTTTTTTCTCTCCTTTGATTGCTGGGAATGGATTTTTAACAGCCTCATCAAAAATGGTAATTGAGCTTCCAATGATGGGTGGAAAACCATCTTTATGATTGCATATTGGTTTATTTGGACATGGAGTAATACAACAACTTGTTATGACAATTTTCAACGGCCTTTTGAACTAGTTCGTGTGATTCCCGTACAAATGTTCTAATTAAAGACATAGATGAATGTACTTGTCATCATCTTCATCAGAATCACCAACAAAAGGAGACAATTTATATTGGTTAGAAGAGACCCTTAGAGGGATTGATCAAGCTCAATAGAGACACTGCTTACAAGAAAATGATGACATAACAGGGTGCAGAAGATTATTTTTGTAATTGAGAAGGGAGACAAATCAAATGCTTCATAAAAAAATTGGCTCATGCAATGCTCTTCATGTGGAAATATGGGGCATGCATTTTAGTTTGGATCTGGTATGAAGAGATCATATTTCACATCTCATTGTCTAGAATGATTCAAAACTTTTGATTAGCATGATTACATGAAAATTTTGGAGAGTAATTCCTACTCTTGTTAGGTGTATTCACAACCTTTTAACTTTGGATTGAAAAGTCCAAGTTTGTCATACTTGGTGGGAGGGAAACATAAATGTTGATTGTCTTGCTAGTTATAGTCTCTCTTTGAATTTGTTTAGGTGTTTGGATGTGGAGTCCCCTCCAAGTGGACTCCACGTGTTATTTTTTGACAATTTACACGGGGTTTGCATGCATATGAATGTTAGACCAGCTTCTTAGTTTTGTTTTCTTGTTGTGCTTAGGCCCTCTTTTGTACTAAAAAAACAACTACGAATGCTTTTCAAAAGAACCAGGTTGATTCTATTGAGTTTGGTCATGTCATAACATCTTGCATGAATTTCCTCATCATTTACTTTACAAACTCTAAGGTTTAGTTTAACAGAAGACAAACAAATGAAGTCGCTCGCATTAGCATAGGTAGCCAAATTATCACCTAATTTCATTCCCCATTTTAATGAAATGCTAACTATTTTAGCAATGTCTAAAATAAAAGAAAATACAAGAATTAAAATATTAAATAGTTTGTTTTTTTTTCTTAAAATATTAACAAGTGCCTTCGAAACATTCTTCAAGAACTTTTAACATTAAATCTTTTTATTACAAATTTTTTTCTTAAAATATTAACAAGTGCCTTCGAAACATTTTTCAAGAACTTTTAACATTAAATCTTTTTATTACAAATTTTTATGAAAATTTATTTATACAATTTTGATGCATTAAAATTTGTAACATTTAATTCTAAAATTAAAATCTTTAAAGAGTCTCTCAGACACAAATAATACACCGTACCAAAAACCCCTAAAAAAATATGTATCATTTAATTTAATTGATTTTGAAATAAAAGTTTTAATCAGCAAAACCCTTTCTCTCTACGAAGAGTTAAGCCGTCTGTGTCCATATCGCCGCCGCCACCACCACCACCACCACCAATCACCATCCTATCTGCTATCACGCCGTTCCGGTGAGCAAGATTTACCTGCTATCTATCTTTTACTCACCAATCTTCATTCATTATATACTTTTCCTTTAATTTGCATTTTGATCCTCCAACTCTATCTTTCGAATTGAAAAACAAAACCCTAAACTGTTTCTTGTTGCTCTTTTCGTTCTTCAATTCGTGGAAACACATACAAGTTGGATTTCAATTGCTGTCTGTATTCATTCATTGATATTGATAATTTATCTGCTTAGGGTTTAGGGTATATTTGCATTGATTTGATCAGCTTAGTGTATGTTTGGTTTCGCTTATGTGAATGTGTTCAGATTTAATTGAACTTATCTCTGTAATTGATTCTTACTTTATTGAAGCTAGAATTTGGTGTTTTTCCTCCATAATTGATTTTTAGCCTCAAGTTAATTGTTCTACTTTCTTTCATGTAAGTATATGTAAACATAAATTATTTTACTTCCAACTCACTTTTAAACAAAATCCATATTACAAAATCAATTAATTAAAATCAATTTTTGTCTCTGCAAAACCAAACGTACTCAACGGTGTATATCACTTTAAAGTATATGTAGAAAATCAAGAATGAAAGAAAAGATGGGTAAGTTGTAGAGTAGAAAAGATGACTTAGCCCGGAGGGACACTACCACTTAGCCATCTTTCTTTTATTTTTGATTTTCTATTGAAGTGATAAACATCATTAAGTTGTTTAAAATTTTTTAAATCCATTTGAGAAGATTGTTAGGGTAGTTAAAAGTTGTGTATAAAGAGCCATAATGAATGCAACACTTTCTTGGACCTCACCATGGTGGGAGTTTTTAGCATTGATCTGTTTTTTTATTTTTAGGAACGATTAGGTCATTCTACTCATTTTTGTAGGCAAAGCTGTAGGGTATAGGAGTCAAGGATCCTGCATGCATTATTTTTTCTGTTTGTGATAGGCGGTCACTAATAAGAAAGTTGATTTTGAAAAAATTAGATGATCCAATACTACCAAATGCCTCATGTCTTGTATCTCCACATGCAAGGAAATTGTGTGGAATTCAAAAATATATTCATAAACCAGGCTTATGGTTTTAGCTTTTGTAATGTCTAAATAAGAACAAAAGTACTTGAGCATTCTGGTTTATCTTGTATTCTTCATTGGTATGCATATGCATCTGATGTGCTGTGTTCTTATACCTAGAAATGTATTCTTCATCGTCAAGAAAAGCACAAACTGGACATGGACTTGGTTTCATTGGAAATTAAAAATGTATTACTTTGAATGGCATTGTAGGGACATAGGAGTTCTGAAATTGTAGGGCGGAAGATTTGATCAATTTGAAAAGATGAGACTGTTAACACACAATATGCTATCTTCAAACATTAAGGGTGTGGTGAATGGATTTCCATTGCGCATAGAAGCAGAGAAAGTGGTGGAAAAGAATGTGGAAATGAATGGTGACTTTCTGAGAAAGATGTTCGAGAAGATTGAGTGGAAGGCTTTTGTGGAAGCAGCGCGAGGAATGGGATACACTGAACTACCTGAAGAGGCTGACTCTTCCATGCTGAATTCAAATGAATTTTTGAACAGGTTTCACCATGCCCTCTTGGAACTCCACCTTGAAGAAGGTATTCTTGTTTGCCCAGAGACGGGACGACGCTTCCCCGTCAAAAAGGGCATTCCGAATATGCTTCTCCACGAGGATGAGGTCTGAAATTTTGTAATTAGCTGACGAACAACCTCCCCTGTTTCGTAGCACCCTCCACTATTTGCTTGTAATGGATAGAAATCTACTGCAGTTAGGATTTATCATATTAATCAAGTTTACCTCATTATGTTGACAAATGTTATTATGGATGCATTGTTGGACTATTGTTTGATTATTTCACTATTTCCAACTGCAACAGTAGGTATTTTTGGTTTTAATGAGTTTCTGTTATACCTTTTAATCTCTGCCAATTGGTTAAGTCATAATTGTGTGGATGTGGATGTATTCATACTAAATTAAAAGTCTCGTAGCATGCAAGAGGGAATCTTTGTTGAGATCCTTCAGTTTATAAATCTCTAGACTGTATATTTATATTTTATGTGTTACTTTTCCCACCCTGCTGCCTTCTCACGCGCCCTGCAAAAATTCCAATAAAACCTCTGGTTTGGATTTCGTTTTCCGAACCAGATTGTTAGTGTTTCCGGAAAATAAAATCTGGACACATACGATATGAAATTTTGTGTCTTTCTTTGATGTCAAGGATCTCTGTTGACCGTTATACGACTTCCGCATAAGTTGCAATGCAATTGCAGGGGTCGTATGAGCGGTCAACAATGACCATAACACCACAAACACTCCTAAAAGCTACCTAAAAAACTAAAAAATTGAAGAAAATGTAAGAAATGAGGTGAAGAAGAATGAAGGTAAATGTTGAAGATCTACGCCTTAAATAAGTCATAGGTCTTAATTACAGTCAAATAAAATGTGTTCCACATTCAAAATTGTCAAAAAATGTATTCAAACTCCACTAACCGGCCTAACCTTTGGTGAAACGTCACCGACCAAAATGTTACTGAGGGTTTCCGGATTTTATAATCCGGAATGCATGAAGTTATTTCGGATTATAAAGTCCGAACTGCATCAAACCCTTTATTTGGATCGTTTTCGTTGCGAATGCCTTGAAAAAAATAGAACAAAGGTACATAACATAAATATAAGCAACATAAGACAAATAAACAGTTAAAAAAACCATAATAACAGAAATGATGAATCTTTTGGGAATGTGTTTTCGAGAGGATTTCTTTGAGTTAGATCATGTTGCCTTGCAAAATGACATATTCATCTGGCAGGCAGCAAGATCTAACTCATAGCAACCTCTTGATATTTTTGAGTTATCTATCTATCAAGGAGACATCAAGGAGTATCTATATATTTTTGAAAGCATGTTGAGGATCTTCACCATGCTAGCACATAGAGAACAATCTATTTTGCGGCAGCATGACAAAGATCCTCAACACAATGACAAAAATTTGCATGGTCTCTTTCGCATGTTTGTGTGTTTTGCTGGTAAGTTGAAAACCGGAGATCACTTATTTATAGAGGTCCTTGGATGTTGTGGACCACATAAATTCTTGGTGCAATGTGGTCCATACAAAAGAATCCTATGCTGAAGTATTCCAGATTTGGTAATCTGGAATACACTTACGCCCTATGTGAATCCGGACTTCATAATCCGGAATGCATATCTTTGCTTATTTTTTCGATTAAATGAACATCTTTGACGTAAATTAAAACATAATGAAAGTTTAAATAATATATATATATATTATTCAAAACATAATGCAACAACTTAATTCAACAGCACATAACTAACACGCAATTAAAACAACATAAAACACACGATTAATTAAAACATAGCACATTATCACGGATCATCTAAACTAACTTCTTCCTCCGGTCCCTCCAGTAGAGGCTTGATCTCTTTGTAGTTCCTGGGCCGATGCAAACTTTTTCAGAATTTGTTCAGCAGATCTAATCAATGAAGCGTCCAACTCGATCGGTCCTCTAGTACTGTGCTGACCAAAGACAGAGAACATGGTTCTCACGTCGTCGTCGTTTGTGAGTTTCATCCGGCTGAAGCGAAGAGATCCTGCTGAGTCGGACAATGGACATCGATATTCAACACCAACCACCGTCCTCGTGTCTCTGTGGTTGACTTGACGGTTGATTTGATCCAGCTCATCCTTCAGCTCGGAGAGGGTGACATTGTTGTAAATTCTAAACAGATGGGGTGGTGTTTCGCCGTTGTAGTAAACATGATTTTTTTTTTAGGTGTAGCTTACTTGTAATGAAAACAGGGACCCCTATTTATAGAGTTATCTGGGCGCTCTGGACCACATAAACTCTTGGAGCAATGTGGGTCACACAAAAGAATCCAATGCTGAAACTTTCCGGATTTCTAAATCCGAACTATCCATCATCCTACACGAAGAGCAAAGTTTCCCTTTGTTTCACGTCATGATCGTATTTTTCCGGAATATAAAATCCGAAATCTATGTGTAATCCGGATTATATTTTCCGGACTGCACCAAAAGCTTTTGGTCGGTGGTTTGCACCATAAACAAAACGTTTTTCAAACGTTTTTGGACGGTGGTAAAGTCAAAAAACGTATTTTTTGACTGCATTAATGACTTTCACACCTTTTTTTTTACCCTCCCTCCCTATAAATAGGCTCATTTCCTCACAATTTCTCACACCCTCTTCTTTCTCCTCTTCTACAACGATGTGTTTCCATCGTTGGCCTTTCATAAAAAGAGGCCTATTTGAAAATCAATCAGGGGTCATATGATCGGTCAATAGGAAAGGGGTCATATGATCCATCATGGTCTCTTGCTCCCTAGAGGCCCATGTTTCCCCTCTGTCTCCCCTCCAACAGTTAAGCTACTGGCATGTCCTATCAGCCGGAGCTATTGGTATAACTTACTCCCCTATAAATAGTTTTAGGTTCTTATGTAATAAAATTAGAAATAGTTTTAGGTTCTTATGAAAAGCTTCAACATTTGTATTGTATTATTCATACATTAATAAAATGACTTCCTTTTACCTGTGTTCTTTTTATTTCTGTTTTATATTACTATTTGCAGTTATTTTACGAATTTGAAAGATTAAAATGAAAAAATTCTGAAAAATGATCGTTCCGGATTTTAATATTCGAATAAATCAGGAAAACATTAACAATGCATTTCGGAAAACTAAATCCAGACCATGGGTAAAAGTGGAAAAAAATAGGGTGCACGAGGAAAGACATAGGGTGAGAAAAGTAAAACTCTATATTTTATGGGTAACGTGATGGCCCTTGATTTCATTAAACTAGTTGCAAACTGTTAGAACAACAACCAAAGAAATATATAAAGATTTATGCTCTTCACCCAGCACAAAACACTCGCACCCAAGTGAAATTACCAATTTACCCCTGCGTGAGTTAAGATGCGCTGATATTAACACTTGCGTTACTTAACTAATGCAGGGGTATTTTCGGCATTTCAGCTGAGCGCGAGCGTTTTGTGCTGGGAAATAGCTGAAATCATATATAAAAACAAGCTAGATCTATATGTGAAAAGAGAAGCCAAAATCCACAAAGCCTCTCTTTAGATTGGATTATGATATCCATTTCCCTTCGGATTGGCATGGACATCATTTCATGTTGGATATTTGCGTTCCAATAGGACTGGAATTTGTGACCTACAAAACACCATTTTTGGATTGTCGTGCGTCCAAAGAAAAGTCGCTGCCAATACAAACACACATAGACTCACTATGACTTGGAACTCAAAGTATTGTTGTTGTACTTGGAGAAAATTAAATAAGACTCGCAACTTTACTTAAGAGCTGTGAAATTAGCTTTTTACCTTAAATCTATACACACCAACGTGTAGGTTCAGGAAAGTCCAACTCGATCAACGCCGTCCAAGTCCAACGGTGTCCCCTGCTTTGCCACACAAATCATGAGTACGCTGCCCAATGCACCATAGTTGCCAATCGTGAATGAAGAAACAAGAGACCCTGCTCATTGCGGATGTATTTTACAAAGCGATGATCGAAGCTGAGGTAATTATAGTATTCACCTGCACGTCGAAGTCTGTTAGAGATTTCACCATGTAACGAGATGATATTTGAGAAAGCTGCAAGATGGATTACAAGACTTGATTTTACCTATCCATGTATTGCAAATTAGGTGTCAAGTTTAGAACCCTGCAAGTTTAGATTGCAGGATTTCATTTGAGTCTCCGTTATTCCTTTTGAATTTATGCCAATTGTATAAGTCCTGAATGTGTGGATATAGCTCCTACTAAATTAAAAGTCTCATAGCATGCAAGAGGGAATCATTTTTGAGATCATTCAGGTTATAGATCTTAAGATAGTATTGAGATTTTATGTTTCATGTGCTGGAATCAACTCTAGACGTAAAATAAATTTAGTACACATTTGAGATATATTGATTTCTGTTTGGAGATATATTGCACAATTTGGAGAGTATGTGTTTCGGTGGAAATATTGCACAAATGTATTGTATGCCTTTGGTGAACTTTAAGTTGTCTATGCTCTACACCTCAAGTAACTATGGTATATAGAAGAGGCAACTTATCCATAAAATGTATTGTATGTCTCTTGACATAGAAATAACCACACCAAGGAAGTCAGCAGAGGATGTCAAGGAAAGGAAAGAATCATATGAATGATCAAGTGTTAGATCTATTCCTTTGGTTCAACAACAAAACGAACACCAAGTTTCCACTTCTACAATATTGATTGGAACAAGAAGCATTACATCTGGATCAAAGCATCTAATGTTAGATGATAAAGAAATCCAAAGTCGTGCCTCCAGAACAAAGCTCCTAATCGTGAATTCCAAGCAAGAAACAACGCCTCCAGAGTCAAAGCATTTAGTCACAGAAGCCATGCCTTTGATGATCTATAATCCATGACTGCATATTAAAGCATCTCAACTATGCCTTTGGAATGAAAATGAACCACCTCCATCAAAGTAGAAGTCATGCCTTGGAGATTTTGAAGTCAAACCTTCCAAATCAAAGCATCTAATCTAGTGCAAGTCAAGCCTCCAGAATAAAGTGTATCAAATGTATTTAACAAGTCATCTGGTACAATTCATTTAATCACATGTTGATCAACAGGTGGAATGTCAAGCATACAATGAAACTCTATATTTAAAAATTCTTTGATCACATCCTCTATTCAAATAGAAAAATCAATGGCTAAAAGCATATCCTCTAATCTTATGGTCTAACTCATATATGCACAACTATCACCTTGGATTATGTGGTTGCTCAACATTCTTAGGTGAATCAATTCCTTTAGTATAAGAATGAAGATCAACTAGAAGCACTATCAAGGACTATAAGAAAAGAACTAACTCTCTCACTCCCCCCTCTCTGTCAACTCTTCGATAATACAATAAATCCTGAAATGATTCTAATATTTTAAATGTCTAGTTGTACAATTGCAGTGTGGAAATTACTATGCCAACGGTTATATCCTTATCAGATATATCTTCTTCTCTATAAGATTAACTTCATTTGAAATTATGAAGTTGAAGACTGTGCGTGAGCCAGTCCTAAACGACGATAAATGTACCATGTAGACGTTGAATTCCAAATTGAGATGAATGACTAAGTCTTATACACAGGAAATCATACAACTTTAGTCACCATAATACGGTTCTGTTAAACATCCATGGATGAGAGAAAAGAAAAAAAAATAGAGAAAAGAAAAGACATGTTCTAAGATAAAATGTACTATTCAGAAAAAGCCTAGAATACATACAGAGCTTATATGATTATCCTCTATGTTGAAAGTTATTATCAGTCAAGTTTTTTTTTTCAAACACCTTAATTGTAATATACTCTATATGAAATTAAAACTCATTTACTCGACTTTCTACTAATTTAGATACAAACTCCTCATGTTGTAACTCATTTCAGTAGTGGCAAACTTAGTTACTGTAAAGGAAGGAAGTCTGAAGAGACTGTAAACATTTGGTTACTCAACAAGGCAATTTCTAGTAGTTTTTGAGAAGACTATAAGGTTCTAGTGGTGTAAGCTTAGAGAGGCAAAGTAGGAATACTTAAAGTTCCTGCAGAGGTAGAGCAAAGAATACTTGTTTAGTTGATTAAGTCCTTTTAGTGATGAAGGCAAAATCTTTCTGTAAGGGGAGGACTAGATGTAACAACAAATTGTTTTGAACTAGTATAAAACTTTTTTCATAAAGAACATTGGATTTTTTTTAAAACCGTCAACACAATTCAAACTCCATTTCTTGTAATTCCAATCCTTCACATATTTCTTTCGAATCAAGGAAGGCTCTTAAAGCCGAGGTATTAGCAGACTTTGTGGTCGATGACATCCAAATATGAAAGAAAGTGAAGCAAGTCTACTTCTCGAAAGCGATGAAGCCTTGATAATGGAGGTATCCCTGACTTTTTCCTTCCCTACTTCTAACAACCAAGTCAAATATGAAGCGTACATCGCCGGCCCACTCTAGTGAAGCAAATCTCTCTTTAGGTCTGACTCCCACCTCATAATATCGCAAATCAACAAGAAATACTAGGCTAAAGACTCATTCATGCATAAATACCCGACCTTAGTAATGGAAAGAAATGCTTATATTGGACTCGTGGGTGAATATTACCACCCAAGTTGGAACCAAATATCGCTTGATCAGGGGTTCCTTGAAAAACCAAAAGTCCTTCCCGATATTCATCTCTTAAACTCTCCAATTTAGAGAGCCTCTGTTTCTCTCAATGTAAATATTGCACTAATTGTTCCAAACTCACTTTTGTTGTGCCAAACTTCAAACCAAACACACACTTTACTCTAGAGCATTCAAATATATCACATAATCGCAATCAATTTTACACCTCTGGAGTCAATTGTGTCCCCTCTAGAAATGAAACCGGACATACAAAACTGTTTTTGACTAGCTACTCTGTAAGCTAGATGAATGAGATACGTATGAGAAGCAGAAAAACAGTTAAAATTAACAGAAGATTAACCAATTTTTAGCATGTTAAATTTCTCACACCAAAAATGAATTTATAAAATTTATTCTCATTTTTTCTTAATTTTGAGTTAACAAAAGAACAGTGAACAATGTGGAGAACATACATGTAATGGTAATCAGTAGAATACACAAGTAAATGATAGTTATAAAACATTAAAAGAACATACTTTTTTTTTAATATATAAAAGAACATACATGTAAGGTGATAATCAGTAGAATACATATGTAAATGATGGTACAAAAACAAAGAGGTATACCAATTTTCTCAACGAGATTCACTAAAATGTGATAAAATCGAACAGGTATAAAAACACTAAAATGAGATTCACTGCCTTTTCTACAAAGAAAGCTATTTATGCAGTGAATATTTATTTTATGCTTGGGTGACACCTTTTTTTATCACATTACTCATGAACCATTCCTTCCTTTTATTCATCTTCCTTCAATTCTAAATTTAATATCTCTGACACTATGATACACTTTGAAACTCATGACAGATTGCAATCTGCAATGAACAAGGCGGAGGAAAATTTCGAGTAACCGAGGTTGAAATACACATGTTTTTGAGGTAGAAGACCTGCATCTCTAGTATGGTTCCTTAACAGCAGCATGACCAACGGCTGTTGTTGTTTATGCATATTAATATGGTTAACTTGACAAAAAGGTAAACGCACTATACTTTCATTTGATTTTTCAAACTTATAACACAACTAAAAAGAACCATGTATGTATGTCAAAGCTGGGCAAATGAAGAAACGAATAGTACATTATGCACAACATATTAGCATTATTCTTGATTTGTTTATTCAATTTTGTTTGCTACAAGGCGAATCTTATTTAAAGACTCTCTAAATGCCTGCCAAGAAGCCAAGTAATGATTTTGGGATATCATGCCTTCTTCAACTACTTGCATACCACGTTTGTGCAAATGATCAAAATGCTGAACTGGGTTGGTAGTATCAACATCGTCAGAGCTGAGATGTGGTACATACAATCGCTTAAAATCTTTCCTCCATCTTGACAAAATATAATGACATGGAATTTCCCCCACACCATTGTAATTAAGGATATACAAGGCATGCCTGCATAGGTAGCCTTTGAAGTTAAAGCAATTACAAATGCAACATACTTCAGTTAATGCTTTATCATACATGACTTCAAAATGCCTATCATTTCTTACCGGTTCTTCCCCTTGATGTTCTTTTACCATGTATGTCACTGTAGACTCGTTTGTTTGAATTTGTGAGACGCTGAAACAGGAAGACATCATCACCACCTCATCTTGGAACTTACTGAATATTGCATTCGTGTACAATTTAGAGAGTTGCAACTCATAGTGGCATCTTGTTTTCAGTTGTGGACTTGAATTCTGTGACTCCAAATCATCAATAGCTTCAGTTTTTTGCTTTTTTTGTTGAATTAATTCATAAATCTCAAAAAATTCTTTCAAAGGAGTTTGTTGATGCACATGACCCTTAAAAAAGGGAATAATAGACTCACCCTTTTCGTGATTAGAAATTCCAGCAAAAAATGTGTCCTTGGAGTAAACTGGAGCCCAAAGCTCTCTGTCCTCGTGCAAGCTTCGGAGCTTTTCATGATTTCTTATTCCATAATGTTGGGTCAGGGAATCCCAATCTCTTTCAAATTCATCTACTGTTTTAGGGTCATATATCACTCTTGTCAGTGCCATCTGAAATGCCTCATCTTCCTGAAACTGCACCAGACATCCACAGATGATCTGCAAGACTTGCAATAGACAAATTCTATGGTGAGCCCTCGGGAAAACCTCTACTTTTGCACATTCTATGGTCTTACATCGGTTTGTAACAATAGTTTCTGGAGGGCGACTAGACATACAAGAAAGCCATGCTCTAAATAACCAAGTATACGTTTCAAATGTCTCGTCTGCAAGCAGACCACATCCTAGCAAAACAGATTGACCATGGTGATTAACACCAACAAATGCAACAAGTGGGATCTCATAATTGTTTGACAAATATGTTGAGTCAAATGCAACCACATCCCCAAAATAACTATATGCAGCCCTAGATCTAGAATCAATCCAAAATATGTTCCTCAGTTGTCCATCATCATTCAGATCCATCACATAGAAAAAATTAGGACTCACCAGTTTACGGTGGCAGAAGTAATTTGAAATAAGTTCTGCATCACCTTTTTTTAGCTTCAGACTCCTGGAAAATTTAACGTTTTTGCTAGTTCCTCCTTCATTAGAATTTGAGCTCCCATAACCGGAAGCATCCACAGTTGGCATTCGATATAACTTGATTGTCCGTACTTCAACATTTAGAGTCGGCTCAACCTTTCTTTTGGCCCCACTGTCCATCCTCTTGTGTGATTTAGAGTTTTGCGCTCTTTCAGGATCAAATGAATGGTTATGCTCAAGCTTGACTTCATCCACCCTCCACCTATTAGATTCCACTACTCTCAATCTAATCATTGCTAGACAGCCTGTTCTTGTTTCTTTCCTACGACTATTAGCTTCTTTATTTGTTTTGAAACCTTCACAACTACAACACAAGACAGCACCACGCTTCTCTTTACTGTTACGTTTGGTCCAAGAAGATTTAACCCGAATAGCAAATCCAATTTCCCTGGCATAGCTATTATAATAGTTGTAGGCATCATCATAAGTTTCAAACTCCACTCCCTCAACAGGTTGGGCATAGTCTTTTGTTCTTTGAGATTCTTCACTATGACTGTCAACTCCGGTGGTTTCCTCCCTTCCATTTTCATGTTCGCCACCATCGATCTCAAACAATTGACTACAGTCATTCTCAAGCTCGTTGCCCTTGTCCTCAACCTCAAGTAGTTGCTTACTTTGTGGAGATCCCTCGTCTATCTGGAAATAGTAATGAAATAAAAAAACAAATTCTAAACACAATCTAAGAAATTTGAGTATGAATTGAATTTGACAACAAAACTTGAAATATCACAACCAAGCTCAAAGATGGCCTACAGTTCCCAACTTGAAATTTTATATTACTTACAGGTGTGAAGTTTCTTTTATTTTCACCCTACACAATCATGATCCTGTATCTACCCGTTTTCACCTCTCCCACTATACCATCATTATATCTTTGAAGCAATACCGCAACTATATCTTCCACACAAGTGGATAGCCGAGATCATGAGGAAAATCCATAACGGACTGGCATCGATCTCAGGTAAATGATTTATAATCAGTGTTATAAATAAAGGATCATAGAAATCTGCAAAACGCCAGAAATTTGCAAAACGCCAGAAATCCGCTATTATATTATGTTATGACATTGATATTATTGAAACCCTAGTCGTCTCTTTATTCTCTGTTGAAACTTATATTGTTAATATGGTATCAAGAGCATGATTTGATCCGCCTTGAATCATTGGTTATATTGTAAACAATTTTAGAGGGGTAATGTGCAGCTCACATGCTCCCCTATCAGTGTTATCATTAAAAAAAAAAACGCAATTTTTTTTCTCTTTGCATTAATGCTATATCCACTACCGCCGATATGGGATTGGGAAAAGCAGCCGCTATAGCAGTGTAGCGATACAGTTTTCATAGCTTTTTGTTCACATCCTTCTATTTAACAACACCGTTTATAATCAACAATTATTCTATGCCGGTAAATCAATAAAAAAAAATTCCAAAATAATTATGTGAAATAATCAATGTCGTTAGGCACCTATGAGTGAATTTGATTCCTCTTTTCTCTTCTCAACAAAAGAGTGAGTTGTTTGCAAATAAATACATTGGGTTAGAGGCAGATACACAAATAAGCTTCAGTCCAACATGAGACTGAAAAGCACAGCATAAAACAAGTCATTAAGTTCCATGGTTAAAAGGAAGATTTACCGTGATGTCGAGATTAGGGCTCAACAACAAGCCTTTATCATTTGGAGAACACGCTGCATTGTCGGTCATGATTCGGCCAGAGAGTTCACATGAGTTCTGTTAAAGAACAAGATGTTAAACTCCACATGATTTCAAGCCTTAATCACAGTTTTCATAAGCTATCTTGAAGAACTTATTAAAATAAGCTCAAATAATCCAAACGGAGCGTAAATAGTTGAAATGATAATGAAGATTAATTAATTTAAAAATCCGTGACACAATCTTCACGAACTAACGGGATACAAATTAGGGATTGAACTCACCGGAGAAGTTCAGTTCAAACAGATGATCTCTGCACTCTGCGCTGCGCTGTTCCCTTTCTTTTGTTTTTTACATTATTTCTAGAGGGAAAGTCAATGTAAATTTTGCTATAAAAATAATTAAAAAAATTAAGGAACATTTTTTACTTTTTGTAGGTGATATATAATATAAGAGAAATACTAACGACACACGTTCTAACACACACTTATCAACACACTCTCTTTGATTGGTTAATATTCATATGGGACCCACCAAATGTATATAGAACCCACATGATTTGGTAGGTCCCATGTAAATTTTAACCAATCAAAAGAAGTGTGTTAAAATGTGTGTTGCTAGCATTTTTCATAGAGACTATTTCTTTTTGTTATAAAGTAGAATTCTAGAAGTACTAAACTTGATAAGGTGATATTTTATATTTAATCCAAAAATATTTTGAAATAAAGTTTAGGAAATTAGTTTATTAAAAAATAAACTAACTATTTTTGAGAATAAATATAATTAGCATGCATTTATTTTGTAACTTTTGTTTACACACCAAATCATACTATAAGTCTATAATACAATTTTATGATAGTTCTTGGGAAAAAATTCACAAATGTTTATATGATAAAAAAATGAGTGAATCATCAACTTCGTCCCTGAATTTTCACGGGTCGGTCAATTTCGTCCCTCTATTATGTGAAATATCAATTTAATCCCTGAATTTGTTAAATGTCAATCAAGTTAGTCCTTCTGTTCAAACGGAGTGTTAACCGGGCTGACGTGCCCGTTAACCTCTCACATGTCAGACGCCACGTAGGCAGGGACTAATTTGGCCGATAATAACAAACATTTCGAAGGACTAAATTGATTGATTTGCAGAAAATGTTTTGGCTTTCTTTCCAAATGGCTCTTTTCTTCCCCAACAGCTATTTATTCCCCAATTGTATAAAATTGAAACCCTAATTACACAATCTGCAATCTACACTCTATAATTACGAAAATTTCCTCCAATAATAAGTGGTCCAGTTCTGCCCCAATTCAAAAAACTTCAAACCCTAATTTTTTTCGTATTGAATCTGAAAGCCAAAATCCTCAAAATTTATTGAAGCAAAACTATTGAAATTGAATCTGAAATGATGGGGGTGGGAATATGGGAAAAAACAGTTATGAAAGTCAAGCTTCATCTTCAAGCTCCAAGTTTAATTGTGTTGTGAGAGTGCTTGAATGTTGGTGTCCTTGTTAGAAAATCCAATACTTCAAAAAAAACTCAGGAAGGCCATTCTATGCTTGCCCTCTGCCAAAGGTTGGTTTAACTAATGAAAAGAGGTTGAAGATGATTGAGAAATGTAATCTTACTATAATAATATTGCCATCAAATTAGTCCCTGAATTATTTCTCTATCTATCAAATAGATCCCTACGTTATATAAA
>Ga0228710_1001890_pt1 | contig 32315 bp, 17 predicted proteins | sample MedpolnodulmetaG_FD_177995 | JGI IMG/M metagenome (GOLD analysis project Ga0228710, IMG submission 177995) | Root nodule microbial communities from Medicago polymorpha collected in Santa Monica, California, United States - pink nodules | ecosystem: Host-associated > Plants > Roots > Nodule... | reverse complement strand
ATTTACATTGATCAACTTCAACAACAATTGCATTATCAAGTATTTACGTCCACACAATCAATCAAGTCATAATTCAATTAAGAGTCATCACCACATCATCATCATTCATTTAGCATATATGCAATCATCAACGACATCACCATCACTTAAAATATATGCATTCACCAGCAATATCACAATCAATCAACATATATGTATTCACCAACAATATCACAATCAATCAACATATATGTATTCACCAACAATATCACAATCAATCAACATATATGTATCCACCAACCATATCACAATCATTTAACATATATGTATTCACCAACAATATCACAATCAATCAACATATATGTATTCACCAACCATATCACAATCAATCAACATATGTGTATTCACCAACATCGACTTTATCATATAATTCAACAACATCATATTATTTCTCACAATTCAAGTGAGGAGAAAATACACCACACTATGATAAACATCATATCCCACACCTAGCAATCATTCACGTATCTTCATATTATCAAATCAAACTATCCACAAAAGATTTGTCAAGTATTTGGTTTTAAAGATCATTTTCGACAAAGTTTGTCTCTCATTTTACAACTTTAAAACAATAGAGATAACTGAACCAAAACCAAGTAAATAAACTCTAGGGCCTCGACTATGTATACACTTAGATCACATATGAGTATAGTTGAATATACATGTGCGTTTCACCGACCGACTACGACAAAATCATCAAAATCGTAAAGTTACGACAAGTTCGTATCATTTCTTCTATATTGCAAAACCAAATCATTTTCAAAACAAAACCAAGTTAGATTCAACAAGACATAGGTTAAATACTCTTAAACACCTTAATTGAGCCCCTTAGCACTCAAGTTTTGAAGTTTGGTAACCAACCATAAGTTTTGGGTTGACTTGGAAATAGTCATGCTAAGTTTACTTGAGATTTCTCCAAGACCTACTTGGAGTGTTTTCATCATAACTCAAAATCTAAAAGTCATTTTGATGTCAAACTAAATCCATTGGAAAGCTAATTCAATTATCTAAAACTTTCATGTTTACACCAAAGGGCAATTCAAAACAGAAACAGGCGAAAAAGACGCAAGAATGCGAAATAGGGGATGTTGTCACTATGCAGCTCGCCTCGCGAGTAAATCACTCGCCATGGCGAGTAATGACAGACTGCTGTCGTGAAAAACCCATTTTTCACCCCAAAATTCCAATTTTGAATCCCTTAATCCCAAATTTGATCACATGGTTTGTCCAAACGTTTATAAACACCAAAAAAGACTCAAAACCATATAAAACTTGAACCAAAACATCCTTTTAACAAAAATCACCATTTAACCCATTTTCATAAACTTCCTCAAGAACAACACAATTTCACAACAAGCTTTATGATTATGATTACCCAAAGCTTCAATATCAACAACAACATCTCATAACAACAACAACAACAATCAAAAGTGAATTCATCAACAATTCATCAACAACAACATTATACTTCACCAATTTTGAGCAAAAACACAAGTATACATATATACATAACTTGAGCATGTAAATTCATCATCAAGAACTTAATTAACATCAAATTCACATACCCAAACATTGCATCAAAACATAAGCACGAATTTCATCAATTAAAATCATAATAATCACCTTATACAAATAAGCACTTATGGGTAGAAGTAGAAAAGAAATTATACAAAGAGATTATGAATGAAATCTAACCCCCTTACCTCAATGAGCAACAAACCTAGCACAAGTTTCAATTGACCTCCTATGGGTTCTTCAATCTTTCTCTCTAACCCTTCTTTCTTCTTCTTGCCCCCTTTATCTTTCCACTTTGGGCTTAACCCTCTTAGTGTCCTAATGGACTCACAACATTTATAAACCAACCCCCAAAGTTCCTCCATACTAATGGTTAAAATAATAATAACGATCACTTACTGGTTATAAAATAGATCACCACTACCCGCTAGTAACTTAATAAATAATGGTTCCCAGTTGAAACGCTATAATTAATCCTCATCATAATTACTAATTTACCCCTACTCACAAAATGACCAAAATACCCTTCTAGAGAAAAACGGCTGTTACATATGAAATGAGGGACAATATTCATGTGATGTTAATATTCTATGAGGGATGATTATGTATATGTGTCATGCATGAAATCCTTAAATATCTATGATTGTTTATGTTTGATTATGATTGATGTGAAATCCTTGTAAATCTATAAAAGTTTTTGCTATAAATTACAAATAAGTTGTTTATCCCAACAAATACATTATTTTTGTAGGAGATGCTCGAAAAAGGAAAAAAGAGTGAATAAACAAGAAAAAAAAATAGTTTTTTGAAAATTATAAATTTTAACCTTTAATAAAAGAAAAAAAAAGGGGGATAAAACAAATATAAGCTAACATCGTTCAGAGAGAAAGTGCATCAAACAATGGCAACAGTGGCGGAATCATCAGAACCTGAAGCACCCCCATCCCCACCCCCTCCCTCCGTTAACCACTCCACAACCACCAATCCTCAAACCCTAGATGTAAAACCGTTTATCGATTACGCTGTTGGCCAAGTCTTATACTACCAAAAAACCTTCAACGACGCCGTCGATTCTGCAATCGACGCTTCCACTTCTCGTTTCTCTCAAATTCGTTCAACTTCTTCAGCTCATTTTCATCAATCATTGGTAAATTTTCCATAATTCGTTTTTTTTTTCTTTTTTCTTTTTCAAGCAAAATTGAATATCACTGCGTACGAACTGTTTGTGAATTTGATACATTCTAATCTTATTCGTTGAAATCTCTCGTTCTGTTCGATTTTTTTTTTGTTTTTAATTGAGACATTGTTTGGAATATTGTTGGGGTAGCGGCTATCGTAGAAAAGATGGCGGGTAGAGATAAGAAATGTAAATTTTGTAGTAAGGAGAGTAGATCGGATGATGGAGGGTAGTCCTATCACTAGAGGCGGGGGGAAGACCTAAAAAAACTATAGAAGAAACTATTACTAAAGATTTAGAGATTAATGAGTTGAATAGAGATGTGATATTTTGTTTGGCGTGAATGGGTATCCTCTACGCAATCTCGATCCAGATAGGATTGCAATGGATGGCAAATATTTTTATCAAGAGATTTAACACCGTTGAATTCTTAGAGATGGATTTGAACATAGGACCTCTTAGCTGGAAGAGATCCCTTACCATTTCATCCTAGGGTGCGTTTGTTTCAAGTTATATTCGTACATGACTATGTTTGTTACAAGTTTACTAAATTTTATTCCAGGGTATAAAACGTTCCTAGGAATAGAAAATTTTTCCCAAAGAAAATGGTGGGAATAAAGTTCCCATAAATATGGGAACAAATTCATACGTAATTACCTATTATAATCCCTATTTTTACAGTTCCCGGAAATATTATAATGTTAAGCAAACATATTTTTTCTAAATACCTTGGAATAAAATTCTCATCTTTATGTTCTAAGGAATGTTATTCCTAGGAATAAATTTGGTAAACTTGAAACAAACACACCCCTAGTTATCTTGGGTACAGAGATATGATATATGATACAAAACTATGGCGTCGTTTGATCTTATAATTTTTTGTGTTTTGTTTTGCGGTTTCATTGATTTTGAATGAATTGATTGTGTAAAATTGTATTTGGCTAAAAGTGAATTGAGTGTAGAGTGATTTATGTTTGGATACATTCATGTAAAAGTGGATTGAAAAATAAAAAAGTCAATTGTAGAAGCCAAAAGCTACAAATTCTAGCTTCAAAGAATCAATTCTAGAAACGTAAATTAATTCTACTTGAATACATTCCAAACGTTTCGTAATCAATTTTCTAGAAGTGAAACCTAACATACAAGAAATCACGCGTTCTGTTTGGTTTCTGTGTTATCTCTTTTGAAAATGTTTTCAATTTCGTTGAGTTTTTTACTTGTTTCTTTTGGATGATTTCAAGTCTCAGTACAATGCTTATGAGGAACTTCTGCTTGGAAAGATCAAAGGTTTGCATTTTGTGATTTTATTTTACTTGAGATTGGTTCTTCTGTTTCCAATTTATCAAGTTCCTAGTGTTTATGATTTTTATTTAATCTTCTATTGCAGAGGGTGTACTTGTTGCAGCTTCACATCCAGTAATTACTTCTGGAGTCACTGTTTCCGTGGGGCTTCTGGTCCTCAAAAGTAAGATTTTTTTTATGTTTAGTACTTTCATCAAGTGTTGCGTACTTACTAATATATAATATATCTGTATTTTGTTACTGAATTTCAGTCCCATTGTATCATTATTATCATCATAATTAGAGAACCTACGTAGATCATTGTATACTATCATTGAATGCTGTAAATTGCTGATAGTTTCTGAATATCATATTATACTGCTACTTTTCTCATTGGCGGCAATGTTATTGACCTTATTCTATATGTTCCTTAAGTGATTCAATAACTAGTTATCCTTTTTTTAAATCTTGGTTATGTTGCAGGGCCTCGTCGATTCTTGTACTACAACATGCAGCGTCTTTTTGTTAGTGAAGAGGTGAGTGTTAACCTGATTTATCTGTCTAGTTATTAAGGACAAGGATGCAATATTTTTAGTTAACTTAAATATGAATTGTATATGTATTCAAATCTGTATATCTTGTTTTATTCTGTACCGAACATTGTCTTGAATAAATACTGGAGAGTGAAAGTGTTAAATATGTTGTGTTTGTAATAAGGAACTGGAAAAAAATGTCACACTCAAAAAAGTTAAGAGAAATAAAAGAAACGAGGTTAAGGAACATAATTTATTTGTAAATTTTTTCTTTTGTAGATGTCTGCTTTTGTTAATGGGAGAATATTCATGTTTTCTCCTTCGTATGAAGAAATAGTGTTGATCTTAGAATTTTGATCTGCAAATGTTGAGCCTAACATAATTTGAAGTGAACATGGTTAAAACATCTTTGTGAGTTTTGAGTTGTCATACAGATGAATGTTATCGAACTCAAATTTTCTCATCATACATTGTTTTGAAAAAGTCTTGTGTTTTGCTAACCATAATACTGCGGGACATGCTTTGATAAATGTGGTAATGGCTTGACCAGCTTGCCATAACAATTGCAATATTGCTTGATTTATTCGCTGTATATTTTTCATTAGATAATGTTAGAAGTGCATGTGGAGGTGCATCATAATAACTACCTGTATTATTGCTTTGACATTATATTTTGATGCAGTCTTTGGTTTCTAAAGCCAGTGATGAAGTTAAAGAGTTGCGGCAGTCAATTGATCTTCTGAAATCTGAAGTTGAGAGGATGGAGGTAAAATACATTTTGATTTCTATTGAAGTAGTTTTATATATTTTGTCACGTTTTTTTTTTGTAATTTCACGCATTAAGAATGCCTGATATTGGTAAAAAGCTCAGAATATAGTAGTAAGTATGATGTTTATTTAGATAAGAAGTAGTGGTCAAATTTTTGCCGAAAGACAAAAACACCATCTGGTTAAATGACCAGCACTAAATACACATTCGAGTAGCTCAGTGAACCAATGTTCGTTTGTCTGTTCAGTTAATCTGTTAGGGACAATTGTAATTCACATGTCGATAACAAGGAGACTACTATTACTGTTAGAATCAGTTGAATAACAACACCTATATAAATTCTTATCATGTATTTGATATAAGAAAAATGCTAATGTGCACGACATAAGGAAACGTGCAAATCCCACGAATGCCTAATTTTATCCCACGTACTCCACTAAAAACGCCACCAACACAGACCTAATTCTAATTCTCACCACCTCCAAAATCATCATCTTCTACCACAGATCAAATTTCTTGAAATTCACTTTATGGTATTGGTATTAGTTGCAGTACACATACAATTTGCCTTTATCCTTGTATCCAACAAACAATCCCTCATCTTCAATCAACCACGAGCCTTTTTTTCCTTCATGTTACATTTTTCAGTCTTTTTACTCGATCAAGTTGGAATTCTTCAACATGATCAAAAAATTAGTTCAAAGTTCAAACGCTAATACTTTTATACAAAAGGACTAATACTTTTTCATGGCTTTAGCTCTAATTTACTGTAGTGATAAGTCGTCGGTGAGTCCGCTCCGACGACGACGATAGTAACGAACATGAGAGCAACGACAATGATATGTTGTTTCAATAGTGAGTCGATTCATAACAGGGGATTTAGCTTTGTGGTGGTGAGATATTGGTGTGGCGGCTACTAACACCAACAATTTTCTGCAGTGCAAAACTATTGGGGTGGGCAGCAGGATTATAATCTTGAATAGAATCTGTGAGATTGTGGCAGCTGCGCCTGCGATACTTTCTCTTTTACAAATTTCTAATTTTATTGTATTTTTTATTTAAAAAAACCTTTAGAATTTAAGAAAGGAAAGTGTATGTGGCTGTCGTGCAAACTCGTGGGGTTATTTGTCGAGCCATATAGCAGCTCTCTTGATATAAATGATGATGAAAGCTCAGAAATAGAAATACAGAAATATCTGTCATGCTGATCAATGACCTCTTTTAAGTCCATTTAGAAAACCAGAAACTTTATACTAGTAACATTTTTATAGAACCCCTCAAATAACTAAAGTATATGAAAGAAAGGAAAAGAGTGGTGGTGCAGAAAACAAAATGTAAATAGAGAAATGGTCACAAGCCTGGAGGCTTTGAAGGGGGAATAACTAACTGCTGTGCTGGAAAGGCTTGAGCTTGGTACCTAGGATGTTCCTTTAACCCTGTGGTTGTTAAAGGTGAAATAGAGGAAAGAGAGAGGACAGAGAAATAAGAGAGGTTGAGAACTTCTCTTGTTTGATTAAACAAGGAGAAAAAAACGTGGACCCCAACTTTTTGGAGTCACCTCAAAGCTGCTAAGAAAGGGAGAATAATTAGCTCCTTTTCTCTTTATTCCACTAATATCCGTCAAAAATGGCTGCAACATGGTGACAGAGAGAGTACGAAGCATATGCCAGTGACTGTTAGTGGGAATCAGATGTTGTTCCTTTCCTATTACTTTTTTGATACATTGCTTACAATTTTCAATTTAATGAATTTGTATTTATTTTGCTCCTATTTCAAGCGGAATGCTGTATCAATTTTTGATGATTTTGGGTGCGTTTGTTTCAACTTTAAAAAAAATAGATTATAATTAAAAGAATCTAGAGATTTTTGAGAGATTTTAAAAAAATCTGAAGCTATTTCTGTTTGATTACTACCCATAAGTCCCTTTTTTAACAAAAAAAATAGTTTTAACTTGTACATGTGTTACCTCCTTGTTTTTGAAAAAAAATAGATTTTGGAAAAAAGTTAATCCTAATAGCTTTTCATTTTAGAGTCAAAATAGAATTTTTTGATAAAATGATTTTTTTTAAAGATCCTAAACAAGCACATCACAAAAGTGATTTTTTATTTTGTATAAAAACTAGATTTTTTATTAAAAAATCTGAAACAAACGGATCCATAGTATAAATTGTATACTGGATTTAAATACACTTGTTTCTGTCCTCGTGAGCTTTGCTCAGTTGGTAAGGACAATGCATAATATATGCAAGGTCCGGGGTTCAAACCCGGCCACCACCAAAAAAAATAAAATAAAAAATACACTTGTTTCTCTTCTAATTCTTTCTTTTATACTGAACAATACGCCAAATTTACTCTATTTCTCTTTCTCCTCTCACTGTTTCTCACTTCTTTCTCTCTTCTTACATTCTTCTCGGTACCAAACACGTTTTAAGAGTTCTCCAGTGAACAGTTTGGTACCAACACTTTTTATCAGTAGGTGGGTGTGTAAGAGCATGGTAACTACTCCGGTTTGGGCTGATGTATATATGGTGTCATAGGAGGGCTGCTTTTGGTTGATAAGACTATTTTTCACAGGCAAAGACAAAGTTGAGATAATCATTAGGGACATAGTAAGACTGCATGGATTCCTAACTTCTGTGGCATCAGACAGGAATAAGGTATTCCTTGGCTCTAGTTGGATTGAATTGTTTAAAGTAGCAGGTGTACCACCAACATGAAGTAGTGAATTGATGTGTGGAGACTTAGAGTGTGCTTGGTCCAGCTTTTGCTGCGATTCTATTCTCTTCTTAAAAGAAAAAACTGGGCCAATCATATTTGCACAAAAAGCTCTATAAAAATATAGAAGATTATTTATTTTATAAAAGTTGGCATGTAGTAGAATCAACACAGGATAAAATTCCTACTGCATTGGCACCCATAATCCTACCAACCAATTGCAACACACCTAAATATAGAAGATTATTTATTTTAAAAAAGTATATGAGAGGAGGAGCTTTCAGGTGGCTTTTTTGGGGGTTATGCGAAAGGCCTCCAACATTGGATCCGAACCACATCAATTCCATCTTTTAATTTCAATTTTTATTTTGATCCATCTCACTCTCATCAAGGGTTTTACCTCCGCATTCATTCCATATTATACAAGTATTTCATTTACTTATGATGATTTTTAGGCTCTATTGCAATTTTTGTCTTTTCGATACAATTCATGATTTTGGTCCCATATTTCTAATTTATGGTTTTAGTCACCAAATTTTTTAAATTTTAGAACATTTGTTTAGCTCAAATGTAAAATTGACCACTATGTCCAAGTAGTTCCATGTAAAATTTACAACATTTGTTTTCCTGCTGATAAAGGAACTAGCTCCATGTATTATTTATCTCCAACTCTATATGTCTTATTACCATCTTTTATCAGACAATGCCTCAAAATTAATTTGGGAATGAAGGTAGTATGTAGGTTTAAAAGAATGATTTGTGAGTTGGTCAGACTAATTTAATTTTAGTTCCTTCTTTAATTTCAATAGGGAGGTTCACACACACTCTAATGATCCATTGATCTTCCATCTCTACGGAGTCTATTACTAATCCAAGTTGCTCTATAGAAAATGTTGATACATTTAATGATTGTTTTAGGGAGGTGGGTTTACAATTGCCTTTCGATACCCTCGGGTGGGGTTGACTTATTTTATAAACTTGAGATAACTCATGAACTTCGATTGCTATTAAATTATTCATGGCATTTTTATATTTTATTTAATGTTTTCAGAAGAGTGCATTACATGCAGAAGAGCAATTCTTACATGGAAGGACAAAACTCAGGTTTGCAACTTACAAATGTTGAGCCATAACATTGGTTGTGTTCATGCATTGATTATTGTAATTTATATGCATTTATGTTTATCACAGACAAGCAGGAAAGCAAATCCGAAATGTGATTCAGTCGGCATATAAAATTGAAAGACGGGCAGGAGGTATGCAAAATGTACTCTCTATAATTAGGAAAAGATAGTGCTGGCCAATGAAATAAGCTGGCATTGGGACCTTGTGCTTTTGATAAGTGGCTTTTTTTTTTGGTTTGGTACATTAGGATTAAAAGATATCCTTGGAGAGCTCCCTAAAAGTGAAGCGTCTCACTTTCGGTCACAGGTAAACTGTCGGTGTAATCTCAAATGCCATCTCTCATTCCACATAGTTTCTATTTTTCTTAACACCCATAAAATTAAAGAGTAGCTGTGATAAATAATATTAGTCTTGTTGATTTTTGGTTAATTCACTAGCTTCTGGAAACTAGACACTTGACATGATAGAATGTGATGAAAACTTTCAAGGTTTAGCCCATGAAATGGCATCATGAAAGATGTAGGTTTTTTTCCCTGTCTAAAAACACCCATAACATAGACTGACAAGTAACTATAGTCTTTAGAATATCTTATAGTATCTGGCTTGATATTAGATCAAAGTATCTTGGTTTACATTGTACTACGAAACACAGACACAGACACGAGGACATCGCTAATGTAAAAAACAGAGGACTGATAAGTAACTATAGTCTTTAGAATATCTTTTAGTACCTTGATATTAGATTAGAGTATCTTAGTCTATGCTGTACTACGAAGCACAAGCACAGACACGAGGACACTACTAATGTAAAACACATAGGACATTGACACCGCTATATATATTTTATATATTAATAACATAAAGCAATTTATGAGCACAAATTTATAGAGTCTAAAATGAGAATCAAAATTTATGTTTATATGAACTTAACACTTTCAAGTTTCAATCAACCAAAAAAAAGACATAAATCAAACTAAACAAACCGAGTACTTTCAATTACGAAAAATATACGAAAACAAATTAAAAAAAAATCATATCCTAGTCACTGCACATTGAGAAAACCAACATCTAATCCTGGTTCATCCAAAGACAAGTCAGCAAGAAATCCACTATGATCCAATGATCTAAACTCATCTCCAACAACTCCCCACATCGGATAAAAGATGGTCTGAATATGTGTTTATAAGTGGGGGCAATCCTCACCTCACAAACTAGTTTTGTGGTGTTGTGTTAGACCTAACCACAATTTCTAAGAATCTATATCAGGAAACAACATTCTACATTCTGAAACATTTTTCCCCTTCCTCGGTGAGCTCAATGTCTTAATGTGGAGGAAAACTATTAATATCTTCACTTAGTCATTATGTACTACAATACCTACAATATATATATATATATAATTCAAAAGAAGATGTAAGTTAAAAAACATCAATTTAAAACTTAATAGCCTTGGATTAAAAGAATGAGTTAGGCAACGGAAAGGCGTGGTGCTCTTAGTTCAGCCGGTCAATTAATATAGCATGAACTACCTGATGAAAGAGTGACTCTTGAATATTTGATATTCTTTCATGCTTATATATGACATTCCTGACATCTTCAATCATTGAATCCCCACATTTCATAGACTAGATGAATACATAAAAAAATTGTGTCCATTCTTCTAAGAATTTCTTAAATAGGATCAGTGAGCGAAGGTATATAATCAACCTTTTTCCACCAATATTTGTCCAACAAAGTATCCTTCACAAATTGCGCCTTGTGAACATCATCATCCTTGTAAGAAGACCATTGATCACTAATCACCATTTTTTAGAGTCCAATTTCAAAAGCTTAAATCTCTTGAACATTACAATAGTGGATGCAAATCTTGTTGAAGCAACCAAAAGCAACTTTAATGGACTGAATTAACTGAAAACTGACAATTTGGGAGTGACCCCATGACAAAGTTCTTGATAAACGTTGCATCATCTGCAATTTGGGTTATCCAAGAACATTCTTAATAAACAACACTATTTTTTCCTTGGATGTATATATGTTCTTCAAAGCAAGATTTAATGTATGCACAACACATGGTGTCTAGTAAATAGAAGGAAACTCGGCTTTAATAATTAAACCCGCTGCCTTAGAAATAGGTGTATTATCCGTCACTATTTGCACAACATTTGAAGGACCAACCTCCCCCATAATTACAAGATGAGGCTCTCACTCTAGTATTTTCTTCAACAAGTGTACTCTCACTCTAGTATTACAACCTCCATAAACATGTGTATATGGAGGTTGACCCTTCAAATGATGTGCAAGTAGTGACGAATAATGCACCTGTTTGTAAGGCAGCATGTTCAATTATTGAAGATGAACTTCCTTCTATTTATTGGACTTTATGTCTTGTGCAAACATTAAATCTTGCTTTGAAGCACATATGTGCAACCAAGGATACTGGAAAAAAATAGTGTTGTTTATTAAGAGTGTTCTTGCATCACCCAAATTGCGGATGATGCAACGTTTATCAAGAACTTTGTCACGGGTCACTCCCAAATTGTCAGTTTTCAGTTCATTCACTCCATTAAAGATGGTTTTGGTTGCTTCAATAAGATTTGCATCTACTATTGTAATGTTTAAGAGATCTCAGCTTTTGAAGACGAGACTCTAACAAATGGTGATTAGTGATCAATGGTCTTCTTACAAGGATGATGATATTCAAAAGACGCAATTTGTGAAAGATACTTTGTTGGACAAAAATTGGTGGAAAAATGTTGATTATATACTTTCGTTCACTGATTTATGATACTCTTAGAAGAATCGACACATAAGCTTTATGTCTTAATCTAGTCTATGAAATGTGGGATTCAATGATTGAAGATGTCAGGAAGGCCATATATAAGCATGAAAGAATATCAAATATTCAAGAGTCACTCTTTCATCAGGTAGTTCATGCTATATTAATTGACCGTTGAACTAAGAGCAACACGCCTTTCCGTTGCCTAACTCATTCTTTAAATCCCAGGTTATTAAGTTTTAAATTGATGTTTTTTTAACTTACATCTTTTGGATTATATATATACACACAGACACTAATGAAGTCCCTCCACATCAAGACATTGAGCTCACTGTGGAAAGAGAATTTTTTTTCCAAAAGATTGTTTCCTAATGTAGAGGAAAGAATAGAGTTTGCAAACTTCTCAGATGGAAAAGAAGGTTCGGACAATCTTGATTCTCTTGTTGATAGAGATAAGATACCCAAAATCATGGTGGTTTGTTCTTGGTGCTCGAGCTCCTTTATTTCAAAAAGTTGCACTTAACTACTTGCACAACCTTGTTCATGTTGTGAAAGCTTTAGTATATGTACGTAATAACCTTCGACTTCTGTCAAGGAGCACTCCCCATTATCATCAAGATGAAACTAAAATGTGGGATGTCGCTGGAGCCAAGTTTGGATCATTGGATGATCGTGGATTTCTCGAATTTGCTGATTTCTCTTTAGATGAGCCAGACTTAGAGCATGATTTTCTCAATGTGGGGTGACTAGGATATGATTTTATCATTTTATTTTAGGATATTTTTCGTAATTGAAAGTACTCGGTTTGTTTTGGTTGATTTGTCTTTTCTAGGTAAATTGAAAATACTTTGTTTAAATTAAACATAAATTTTGCTTCTCATTTTAGACTCTTTATAAAGTGTGCTCATAAATTGATTTATTAGATTAATATATAAAAAAATATACAGTGGTGTAGTGTCCTATGTTTTTGATAGTAGCGGTGTCCCCGTGCTTCATAGCGCAAGACTCTCAACTGCAAAGGGTTGTGAAGTTAAATTGGGTTGTGCATTGAGAGGGGTGTGTTGTTCTACAATGTTATGGACATGTCTCATGGACTCGTTTTTTTAATGAAGTATACAAAAATTAGAAAAGAAAACTCTACGATGTGCATGTTGAGACATAAAAGACCAGTATGGAAAAAAGAACTTAAAAGGATCAATCAACAAAAAAAGTCAAACTTAAAGGACCACATGTGCAAGTTTGTCCAAGTAATAAAGTTTAATGATGGGAATCAGGTCATCTTAAAAGAATGACCTATCAATTTACCTAATATAGCTAAATCATCTTAATTGGATCACCTATTGATCAACCTGACATAGCTAGTGATTTTGAAGCGAACAATGATATACCTATTTAAGGGAACATTAGAATTAACCTATAAATAAAAGTGAAGATGATAACTGCTATGTATTTGGTCTTAAATGCATTTGTGACCCCTTTACCTTTGAAAAGTTGAGATTTTGGTCCCCTAACAAAAAAAAAACCATTTTACCCCAAAATTGCAACATTTTGAAACATAAGGGGGGAACTATTAGTTTGGCTCTGCTTCATATAATACACACTGTATTTGTTAATAAAATATGATTTCAGTGGTAATCTGTTAGAACCAGTTTGGCTTCTACTGTTTTACTCTGAATTTATTGACGAGAACTGCTAGTGGCAGTCGCTTCAACACACGCTAACAAACCCTCATGCATACAGGTTGCCACGTCACGCTTTTTGTAAATGAGTAAACCGGCAACCAGCTCTTCTTTTCACTCACTCACTCACTCTCTCTAACACAAACCATTGAAATCACCAGTGACCAATATGCGAAACAGAAACACACAATTCCATGACGGTGGCAAAATTGAATCTTGTTTATCAAATCTCATGTTGTCAAGTGGAACAAACACACTCAACTCAGTTTCTCCCATATTCCCTCAACAAACACAACCAACGTCACCATCAACTACTTGGGTTATTCTAATTCTAATTTTGAACATTAGGTTCATCTTTTTACCTTTGCAAAAGAGATGTCGTTCAGAAATTCTGCAAAGAAAGTCGATTAAATGGCTCTTTTATTCCCTTTAGTACTTAACTTAAGTTTGGAACCCTTGCTTCCATGATAGAAAGCCGCTTGCTTGTTGTCAAACCCTTCTCCTTTCTTTTGTTTCATCTTTATTTGAAAATCAATCTCTAAACCCATCGTCTTTATACACAACAAATTCAAGTTCTAATTCGTTCACTTCTTTGGTGAACCCTTGTCAGAAGAGTAAGACAGAGACACACCCACAACAGATTAGAACTTGATTTAATAAGTCTACCAAAGATTATTAACGACACACAATGAGATCTCAAATGTTGATATTTTATTGGAAATGTCATCAAAATATTGTTTTTTTAAGGTATCCTTAAATCATAGTTGGAACGATTATTAAAAGAATGGGGATTCAGGTTACATTGCAAGAGCTGCTAGAATTTCATTGAGTGTGAGAAGATGGAAGAGGTGGGGTTTCTATTTTTGGGACAGAAAGGGGGGAATTTAAAAAGGGTGAGCGTTTGGATTTTTTGTTTTTTATTAATTAATAATAAAAAAGTTAAGACAGACAGAACCAGTTATCACTTATCAGGTTAAGAATTTAAAAGATTAGGTGACGTGCCTTTGATAATTGAGCGACTGCTTCTCCGCGTGTGTTGAAGCGACTGCCGCTAGCAGTTCTCTTCATTGATAATACACAATGTATAGTTGAACAATGTATTTGTTGATAATAGTTTGTTTGATAAAATAGGATTTCAGTATGTAATCTGTTGGAACTGAAACAATCATATCAAAGAATAAAATGAAAGAAGGAAAATACCAAAATAATATAACATCTTTCACAATATACCAGTTAAGTATTTGAATGAATGCTTTTATAGTTGAAATAGCAGTGTCGTTTAGATTGATAATTATAAGTTATTGAATAGTCTCACGTAGAAGTCAATAACCTTTAATCAGTTATCATATTGAACTTTGCATCATTTAAAAACTATGAAGGAATGTATAGTCTACATAACGCATGTGTAGATTGACTTATTTGAGCTTATTTACCGACTTAAGCACTTGTGAGATTGTTTTGGATAGTTTATGAAAACAACTTATGACAATATACTTATAAACTGTTGAGCTTATTTCTATAAGCTTTTTAGAATAGCTTATGAAAACAGCTTAAAACTTTTATGAAAACAATTAACTTTATTATTCTTTTCTTATAGAATTATTTATACATATGCACGTATATGATAATCTCTTATATATTGAATAAGACTTACCTGTTTGGATTGAGCTTATTTTGAGCTTATGCAAATAAATAAGCTTTTATGCTAATTCATAAGATCTTGCTAATTCAAAGTTGTTTTTTCATAAACTACCTAACAAATTTATAAATAATACATTAATGCTTCTTTATTTGCATAAGCTACTTTGCATAAGCTCTAAAATAAGCCAGTCCAAACGGCCATTAAACTATTTATCCGAATATGGCCTTATACCGATTTAAAAGCTTTTCAGCTAACGCAATATGCTGATCTTGTACTCTCTGGTTTACAGGTTTCCCAACTTGCTTCTGATGTAAAGCAAGAAAAGAGATCCTTGGCCAAGGAGGTCTCTAAAATTAGCAACTATGGCATCTCCATTTAAGAAACTTTGCTTTAGCATGATATAAATGGATGTACAAGTTTTCTGATGAGGATCATCATATTCAATCGTCATGCCCTCCCTTTTTTCTAGATGCATCCTTTGTTTTATTACTTTTGCAAGAGGGGATGCATCGTTCCTAGTAGAAAGGGATTATACAAGAAAAATGCGTTGAGGCTGTTTACCTTCAACTCAAAATTTACTTTTTTATCCCTTCGAATATACAAAGCGCTATAGTGAATGAAGTTTCGCTACTAAACACCTGTATAACTTAGTTGACAAATCTTTTAGGAATTGAATTAGATTGCAGTTGTATCAAATCTGCGAGAACATTGCTCAGTTCAACATGATCAGGAAATCTAATCACATGAACTGAAAATAATGGCTGAAACTCCGCCGAATTATAAATATCCGAGACGTAACCATATAATCAGCCATACCTTTTTCTACTTCATTGGTTTGTTTTTTCTTCATTTTATAGTCTATCCTCAATGGTTAATTCTGCAAAATATTGAAAGCAGATAGTGTATGACTTTTGAGGTAACATATATCCTCAATGGTTAATTCTGCAAAATATTGAAACACAGCAGTTCAACGGCTATGCTACGTAAGTAGCGAAAAATGGTAATTCAACTCATGTATAAATGCATGCTTTGTTGCTAAATGAAGCTTTGAAATTGTGAGTTTTATTCAAGTCTTGAATGCTGCCCTATACTAGGATCAACCTTACTGTAGCTCGAACCTCCGATCGTCATCAAAAACTTGGTTTTGAGGTTCTAACGAGTTTGAAGACTACCCAACGTTCTTAAACATGATGCTTGATATGAACTCTAGCATGAAATGATCAATAACATGCCACCGGTTTGATCCTGAGATCTTGCAGTTGTGTGTGTGAATTTTGGTGATGTGTCACTTTGTCTACACACTAATTAGAATCAATTATGTGTCATGATATAGATTGTTTACATAATTTTTTTAGCGAATTTGCTTGCCATGATTGTTGAAGCATATACCCTTGGTAATTTTTTAGGCTATAATTATTATAACTACAATTGTTCGAATGAGGTATTCTTTGTCGCTTTGAAAACTTAAGGAGAAAAATAATAGTTCTATAAACAAGATCAAAATTAGCATCTAATATCTACAAAGCAGACTGAAATTTTATAATGAAACCTAAACTCAATTTGAACCTTGAAAGGATTCATTTATGTATACTGTAATGGAAGGGATTCGTTTCTCTTATACTATTCGTTTTCAAGTTCCACAATGTATATATATTTTTTTTTAGGGAAATGTATAATATTCTTAAATTAGGGTTTTAGGATGTTAAATATATACAATAGAGAGGATCCATTTCTCTATTTTTACTTCTATGAAAGTCAAAGACATCCTAGCAATGTTGACACCCTAAAGATATTATATTTCATTTGCAGCACCCCATAAAGATAAAAGAAGAATGTTACAACTTGGGGTGACTAGACCAAAATCCAAGATAACACAATCAAACTGGCTAAAAGCAACTGCCTCATTAAAAACCTACTAAAAAAACAAATGAGATAAAATCATGGTGAAGGAAAAATAGTGCAATGCAGAAACCAATCAAAGAAGTTACAAAAACTCAATGAAAACGATAATTAGGGAGCATAAACCAATTTTTACAAATGTCATAATTAGAATGAAAAGCATCAACCATCACTTTAGAATCACACTCAAGCTAAGCCATATTTTAGCCCAGCACTAGCCCAATTTCAGTATTGGATTATTAGGTTAAACCATTGAGAATATAAATAGGATGAAACATCATAACATCATTTATTTATTTTATTTTTATAATTATTTTGACTGTGCATGACATTGATCAAATTGGCGACGTTGTTGAGGAATTTGATTAGTAAGTTTTTGCACATTTTTTTTATAGCCTTGCATTTTTTACATTTTGAGAGTTTTTTGTGATTCATATCATATTTTTAGCATGTTTCTACATTTTGAGGTAAGCGTCAATGTAATTCTTGAATTAATTCTCATATTTGATGTTTTATGACCACCTTAGGTTTCATTTCTTTATACTACAATATACAATGGATATTCTAAACCTCTTGAAACTTTTTAAATATGGAGCTAATGAACTTGTAATTCAATTGATACAGCTCAAGTTTTAAGATTTTAAGTCTACTGTTCTTAGCAAAAAAAAAGGGTTCATGTTCAGTACGAGAGAAAGTACAATCATCATCATATAATAGTTCTTGTAAATTATTGGTTATGCCCTCAATATGACCAAAAGAAAATTCACAATATCCAAAGTCAAATTTCATTTATTATTTATACTTGTCAAGGTTTTAAGACATTGAAGTTCTCGGAGAAAGTGCAATCATATAGTAATTTTTCACTAATTATTGGTTGCACTCACCTCTATTCAACACACACATACACATATCTACAGATCCAAATAAAGAAATACACCATTAATGACAATATGTACAAACTTCGTCGGGCTATAACCTAGATGACCCCTTTCTAGTCCTAGATTACCATTATATCTTTTTCTTCCATCACTACATTGGTACGAGCAGAGTACAGATAGGAACATGCATATGTACATACACATAGAAAGTTCAAATCATGAAATCAAGACATTGACCATAAGATTGGTTTAGTTGAGAATGGGTTGACTCATACTTTGTAAGAAAGTGTGATCAAATCTTATTGCCAACATAAAAACCTACGTGTTTCGTAAATTGTAAATACTCTTGTCAGCGTTCTTTAATCATCTAAGGTCTCGTATCGTAAATACTCTTGTTAATATTTGTTAATCGTTTAAGGTCTCGTAAATACGGGATGATATTATCTTCCTAACATTTTCATTAGGTGGAATCTCATCTACTCCAATTTTTTTCTCACAAACAATGCCAATTATAAAAAAAATAAAAATTAAAGGTCAAAAGTGCAATTCACTTCAATTTTTTTTTTTATAAGACAATGAGCACTTTGTGTAGCAAATTTAATGTCACTTTTATACATCAATGTCTTCTACCCACGACACTGTCATGCGCCATCTATATGCATATTTAAATTTATAAATATGAAAATGAGTCAATTCTTTCAAATATAATAATACTAACCACACTTCGTGGTAATCTTTTAGAAACTCGTGGATTTGGACAGATATTAGTGAATAAAATAATGTATGGTGGTCGTTTTGTTTCATCTTAAATGAAAATCAAAAGGATACAACAAAGTGCTAAGAGTTGACATTTTTCATAATATAATGCTATTAATTTGACATGATCATATTGGCATCACATGTTTTATTATATATATATATATGAAACTAAATTTGTTGCCCACAACTTGTGTTTGTCAGTTGAATTGTCATTGACGCTTGATAATCAAATATTTCTCAAAAAAAATATAGTATTGTGGTGAAAATTCGATAATCAAATATTTCTCATATAAAATAATAACATTGTAGGTCCCCATAATTATAATTGAGTTGGCAAAGATTATATTGCAATTAGTAGGGAGATGAGATTAGAACCACAAGTTTCTCACTTATTCATCTTAAGATGAGCTTCTAATGGTCAACTACTTGACAACAAAATATTAATGTAGAGAAAATCTGGTTTTAGCGTGTTTGTTCTGATTTAAAATTCAAGACAATATGTAAACCACGAAATATATTTATTTTTTTGGTAAAATATATATATGTGTGTGTGTATATATATATATATATAGGGTTTTGCTAGAAGACACCTTTTATGAAGGTGTCTTTTAGCAAGTTATTCTATGAGCATTTGTTAAAAGACACCAACTAATTTTTATGAAGGAGTCTTTTAGCAAAGTTATAACTAAAAAAAGGAAATCACACCTTGAGGCGTGGATTGCTAAAAGACACCTTTTTTTTTTTGATTGTTAAAAGACACCTTCATGGGTGGCTTCTGGCAAAACTCATATATATATATATATATATATATATATATATATGGGGCATATCACATGAGAATGACTAACTTATGTGAGAATGGTGAGAATAGATTGCAGCCATCAGATTAAAAGCAATGAATGAGATTAAAACACCACTTAAGTGACTCATGTGCCAAGCATGTGACCATTCTCTCCCTCTTTTTCATCATTCACGCGCGCTTTTTCATTCATGTTTTTCATTGATTTTTCTTCTCCCTCTTTTCTACCTAAAATAAGATCTATTCAACCCTATACGTTCAAAATAAACCACCTCCAAGAAATATTTAAAATGACTAGTATAGTTAGTTGTGTTACAATCCGTCACCTTCCCTTAAACAATTATATTTTGGAGTAGCCAAACAGTTGAAAGATGATGCATATTTTAAAAAAAAATTTAGAATAAATTAGCAATGTATAGAATAGAATAGTTTTTTTTTTGAAGGAATAGAATAGAATAGTTATCATTTGTTCTGTCTAGATGCTAGAATAGTTTAGTGTTTTTTTTTAGGGAAGGTGCTAGATAAATAGTTTAGTTTTTCATAGAATTGATCAGTACTACATATTCAACTATGACACATTTCTTAGCAACCAATTTGAGAACAATATATTTCCTTGCTCCATAGTCTCACACTACTTGCTACTATTACCTTCTAACTATCATCTAAACTTCTACCCAAACACACCAAATGACTGCTCATGAATATATCCCTGTTGATCTTTCTATCTCTGAGATAAGACCCATGACTTAAGAAGTAAACAATCAAATCAAATTAAGAAAGACAAATAGATTTGTTGAAGGAACAATAAAAAATAAAATGGCTTCAATTTTCAGCTGCATGAAAACATAAAATACAAGACATAGGGGCTAGTAGGCTACAATCAACCAAAACAGATATAGTACCTAGAACCAATGAAAGCTAATGGAGGGGTATGCCTTTTCAAAATTTACTTTCAGTATTAGACAATTATCACGCCTCCTTTTGGAAGAATCTAAGATTTCCCTTTTAGGTAGAAAGGTTGTACATACATATGGGATATTTTAGCTTCTTCATAAAAAAGTTAAAGATATGGGGAGGAACGGGTAGCACTTGGGTGACATAGAGTTGAATGACATTGGTGATATTGGCCAATCATAATGTCACAATGCTTGTGAAAGAGAGAGAAACACAAGCATTGTGACATTGTGATTGACCAATGTCACCAATGTCACCCAACTCTATGTCACCCAAGTGTTAACACGTGTTTGGTCACAACCCTAAGGGTGTGCTTGGATTGAGGGTTTTAAGAGGGGAAGAGAGGGGATGATTTAATTTTTTTTTTAAATTACGGACTATATAACATGTTTTTCTAAAATAAATCAAGTGTGATTGAAGTATTATATGAGCATTTATTATGTTAATATGCTAACTTTTTAAAAAACATTTCATAGTATCTGTAGTTTAAAAATAAAAACTAAACCCTCCCATCTCTTCCCCTCCAAACCCTCCATCCAAACACACCCTAAATTATCTTAAATACTTAAAATGATAAGTACTTTTATAGATGTACCTAAATGAATCTTGTTTGTAGTTGAACATATAAGTATTTCTCAAGCATGGCTTGGTCATCATGCAAAGAAAGTTGATTTTCATTCGTGGGAATTGAGAGCTATAAACTAGCCCATTATAGCCTTATGCAGATGTGCATATGCATAAAATTCCATGACTTTTGAACGTGAACGTATAGTCTACCACTTCATCCTTCACCAAGCCTCAACATGATTTAAAAAGATATAGAAATTAAATATAAGAACTACTTTTTCATATATAAGTGCTGATGCGTAACCTATTTCTATAACAAAAAATAAAATAAAGTTAAATTGTTTTCATACATTCTTTTCGAATCTATTCTATGTGTGGTGTAGCTTCTTTAAATTGTCTATGTAGTGAGCAATAACATATACATGCTAGCGTTTTAAGGTTTTGGTTTCAGCCTTTTCTATTTTGTAGGAGTGGCATTTTGTTTTTGTTTTAGTTTTAGTTTTGTCTTGTGTTTTTGGGGGGTTGTTTTAGTAGGAGTGTTTTTAGTATGTAGCTTCTACTTTTTCTTTCTTTCTTTTTTTCTGTTGGTGTTGTGTTATGACCTTTGTAACCATCTGGATTGTACTCTATTCTTCGGTGGCTTTGCATTTGTGCTAGTTTGCTCGTGATCAATAAATTTTTCTTAACAAAAAAAGAAAAAGAGTAACTTTCCTATTGATGTTATGATTTTTTACCTTTTGTATACTTACAAAAACCAAAATCACGCATTAATTTTTTTTGGTCAAGTAGCAATTAAGCTAGAAAAATTCACCTTAAAGATGAATAAGTGGGGTGTCCGGGGTTCGAACTCCGGCCCTTGCACAAATTGTGCATTATCCCTTAGCAAATGAGGTAAGCTCATGGGGACAATCACACATTAATTTAAATTACTTTAGTTTTATTTAATTTTTCTTCTGTAAGAAAAAAATTATCAATCAAGAGTAACGTACAAGTTGTGCAAAACCACTCCAAATAGGAGTACACCAACTTAATAAATTAATTTATTAACTAAGGGCAAAATTGTGTAAACTTATCTAACTTATTATTTCTAAATATTTGTGCCTAAACCTTAAAGGACCAAATATTTGGGACAGGAGTGCGTATAATATTTTATTTTTATGTCGTTAACAAATCTATCCCACAGAGTTTATGGAAATAAGTTAAAAACAAATTCCTCTAAAAAATAAAAGTTGAAAACAACTTGCAAATATATATCGCTCAACAAAAAAAACCTTACAAGTATATCATATGTTGTTTTTACTATAACTATTTAAGGCAATAGATAAACTAAAAAAAAAGTTAATCAAAGCAAGTCAAGAGTCTAATAACTAGCTGAAAATGGGTACCCGTACAAAGAAAGAAAAAGCACAGGTGTGGAAAAGTTGAGACAAACATCTGAATAGAAAAAGATTGAAAAGGTTCTGAATGCTTCATATATCTAGCTAGGTAGTTGCATCATGTGTCCAGAAAGTTAATTCAAAGTATATTATTAACTCAATGATACTATAATAGCTTTATGGTGCTTACCAAAAAAGTGTGATGAATTAAATATATTATATGCAAGAGAATATACCTTTAATAGTTTACAATGAAAATCTGCGGTTGGTGTTGATTTAAATGATGGCATTGAAGAATGAAAAAATGACTCAGAACTTGCATGTGAATGAGCATTATTGCATGGGTTAATATGTGTTAGATCCTACATTTGGAAAGTAGCTTGTAAGTTAGACAAGGAAAGGTAGAGGGGATGAAAGGAAGCCAAGAAAGCATGTGACTCATCTTGATGATGGATTAGAAAGAAAGGAAAGTGTGGATGGATATACACAAAGGAGACCACTACTGGGGTCATCATGTGTTTTTTTTTTATATCAAGTTTACTTAACCCCTAAATTATGATCACATGAATTAGAGACAAGACAAGACTATGTAAGAATAGAAATTGTTAATGTTGATGATGCAATAGAGAGATAACTAAAGTGGTTTAACACATCATTAGTATATGATCTAACCCACATGTTTGCAACAAAATACGGATAATGCGTTGGCACAATCACAAATTTTGTTGAGATGCCATTGCAATGACGTCTAAAATAATTATGAGGAAAATATTTGGTGTATACCCGGACCAGGATTTGGTACTGTAGAAAAGCACACAGTTTCGTGTTGTATGAAATCCTAATCGTTGATATCAGATTGGACGGTTCAGATTAAATATCAATTTAACACAGTTGAATGATTTAAGCCGTTGATATAAATCGGACGGTCCTGATATGTTACAGCATCCTGCTGTACGTAACAACAAGAAATTCAAATCCGTGTATACCCATATGAGAGAAAAAGGAAAAAGAGAGTGACATGATAAATATAATAGGTTGGTGATGCGATATACGAAGAAAGAAATCGAGATAAAATGAGATGTTAGAAAATATGAGATGCACATGTATTATTGTTGGTAGTTGTATTATAGTGACAATTTTGGATGTGGTGAGTCCATTATGTCTTAAGAAATTAGTCTAATCAAATCGGATCAAAGCTCTGATACCGTTTGTAGATGAGTTAGTGGGAGCATCAGGAGCAATAATGAGTTAGTGATCTAGTACGAAAAGAGATTTTAACATCACATTTTCATCTAAAATTTTAAAACTTTAGTATATAGATGGTATTCCTATATATACAATATTTAACTCATTCATGCATATATATTTGATATCAAATTTAATTAAGGTTAATATATGTTTACCCTCTGTCACTTTGTCACTTGCGGATCTTGAGTTATTTATTTCAGGGTACTCAAATCTTATGAAATATATATTACAGATTTCAAAAAATTCAAAATTATTAATTGGGTCTAGTGGATTAATTGTTTCCACTACAACAACCGAAAATTAACATTAATGGTATCCATAATATGATAAATATAGAAATATTGGGGTACCATGGGTCTCAAGGGAGATCTGCTCCTGCGGCTTCTGTCATATTAACAGTTCCTGATTTACCTTTGTAAAATTATTTTTTTTAGATTTCAACTTTGTAATTTAAAGATTTTTTGGTTTTGGATCTTCATGACATAAAATTTAAAAAATAAAGGTACTTTCGCACTTTGTAATGTGAGCGAATTTTGGTTTACCTCCTACCATATCATTGATTTTGTACGGTCCACATTCACAAAAGTCTAAAACCAAATAATCTTTAAATTATAGAATTGGAATCTATTTTTTTTTACAGAAGGTAAACCAAACACTGCTAATAATACAAAGGATAAACGAAATATTAACCCTTTCTTAAAATAAAACATATATTAACCCTAACATTTACAGCCAGTACTTGAATCCAACAGTCTCATACTTTCAACACGTGATAGCATGGATCCATCCAAAAGAGAGAGAGAGCGATGGTTTCCAATTAGAAAGAATTATTGTACAGTAGTTAGCTGAAAACGATTCAACCTAAAATTGTTAGGACACATTTTGGGGTATGTCTAATTGTCCATATCTCTTTTTTTTCCTTTTATTTCACATGAAACTGTTGACGATTTGGCCTATGTATATGTTTACTGGCACATAGATTTCATTTCTTTGTTGTCACTTCATAAGGTCCCCAACTAGGTAGGAAGCTTACATGAAGGTCAGACAAAGTTATTAACATAAGGTTGAAACTTGAAAGAGAGAGATTTTATCCAAGTGAAAATTTCTTAGGTGAAATTAATACTAAGAAGATGAAAAAGGTTAAATAATTGTCCACTTTCAAAAGCACAATGAGAAAGCATTTGTTGGTTTCTAATAAATGGGTAGAACAGGCACAGCAAAGGAGAGGCCTTGTCATTGTGTACTTTGGAGATAATTCACAAACTAGGGGTCAACACTGTACAAACAATTGTGAAGAAAATATCACACACGACATAAATGTATGGTCTATAAACAACCACCACAACTAGAAACTCCAGTACTTCTTCTAGTCTTGTATACACTTTTCCACTCACTTTTTCTTTTTCATGAACAAAAAGTTTTGGTTAATTAAGTTTTCATAGTATCCGTTGAATCTGGTCGGACTTCAAGATCGAATAGAGAATTACTATCCACCATCCATTTTTACGGGATATTAGACAACTTTTTACCGATTAGACTAGACCAGCCATGTTGGTTTTTTTTTCATATTCTTCTCAAATTTTGGTTAATTAAGTTTTCATAGCATCGTAAGAATCAAGTCAGACCTCAAGATCGAATAGAGAATTACTATCTACCATCCATTTTTACGGGATATGAGACAACTTTTTACCGAATAGACAAACCATGTTGGTTTTAGTTTTCCACCTATGATGATAAATTAATGAAAAAGACATGCAAGAAAAAAATAATGAGTAGACTTTGACCTATATTATAAAGATATATATGGTTCTTGAGATTGCGGAGCACCTAGGGTATATTTAATGTATAAAAGGAAAAAAAATTAAAGAGAGAGAGAGTGAGAGAGAATGTAGGGATAATAACTTACGTGGTGAAAATCCTCCACTTCTAATTAAAGAAGCACTTCAATTTCATTGACATTGGACAATAATAGAGAGGGCCTAGCAATTAAAGGCCTTCAATGAATCTGCAAAGTGTTATAGAGAGCAGGATTCTGGTACAATGAAATCTTCGCCCAAAAGGAAACTCATGCATTCAATTCACCCAAAGAAAATTCAAGTTTTTTATTGATTACTAAATAAAATTAAATAATGACAAGAAAAAACAAATTTTGTAACACATTTTTACCATATTAAATAATGGTTTATTTTTGACAAAAATGAAATGAAGTTTATAAAATTATTATTTTAATACTTTGCGTCTTGAAGTTGAATTCCAATAAGATATTATCTTTCCATCATTTCTCATGCACGAAACCTATTTCATATCATGTGTATCATGCGTTACCGTCACAATATTTTAATGAAATGAAACGAATGTAAAATCATGTAACTATATAGATTGATCTTTTGTGGAACCTATTATGAATATACTTTACCTATAAAATATATGTGATTAAAGAAAGATATAGTTGTAATTGGGGAAATAGTAAGAAACTTGAGATAAGAGCTTGAAACTTATGACATAGATTGAAAGTTACATAATTTTATTATTAACAACTTGCTGAAAAGCCACTCATAACAAGAGAAGTTGAGAAGAACACTCAAAGAAAACACACTCTTTAATTTGTTGCAAACTCACTAACACGCTATACACACAAAACACTTCTTCTTCTTAGCACAAAAGTCACCTTCTTCTTCTTATTCAAGATTTTACTCATATCTAACACATTACATCCTTGAGTAGCTTGTACCTACGTGTGGCGGTTCGTGGCGACGGCGAAGGACTCTTCCCTTTCTCTGAGCCACTCTCTTCACGGTCATGTTTGCTAATTTTCTCACCCGAATATTCCGATCGGTTGGTTGTCGCGACGATCTCATTTCCGGTCACCGGTTTCTTTGAATTGGTGCCAATATGTCTTGAATTTTTCTCTTCACTTTGACACCAATCACACTGTTCTATCTCCGCTAGCTCTCCATAGTAGTTGCTACAATACCTTAAAAATACAACATTAAAATAAATTTAAGGTTAGTTTAATTCACACCTAATAAAATAATAACAATCTTAAAAATATCGAAAATAACATATATATACTATATGAATTTATAAACAAAAATAAAATTAAATAAGATACATATGATCATGAACAAAGACCCCTAATGTTTTATACTATGGTTATACCTAACAAAAAATAATATATTTGCTTTAGTTGTAAGAACACGACTTTATAACTTTAAGAAAGAAATACAAATCTTATATGAAATGAAACAGTAGTAAAATAACTATTAATATTTCAATTATCAATAATAATTTCTCCACCCCCAATTAGATAAAAGATAATGAAAGATTTCATATGTATCATATATATATATATGTATGTGAGCATGATAAAAGATGATGATGATGAAGATTGAGAAGAAGAGATGAAAGAAAGTAATACATACGAGTGTTGGAATCGGTGGCGGCATTTGTTGCAACGGAAAAGCTTGTCAGGAAAACCAACATCACCACACATGCAACAAACGGTTTGTTGATCCACCATTCTTATGGTGTGCTGCAAAGATAGGGAATCACAGAGTTGTGATGATAGAAAGGGGAATTTGAAGGTGAGAGTGAGAGATGGCTAAGAAGAAAAATTGTGATCAGTGAGGTAAGAGAGAAGAAACTAACCAAACACCAAAAAAGGAGAGAGAGAGAGTGAGAAAGAGAGTTTATACTTTATATAGAGAAAAAAAAGTTAGGTATTTGAGTCGGCGTAAATTTTCTTTTATTAATCTTTATAATCACGAGATGTATTCCATATAAAGTTAAGAGTTAAAAAGAAAAAAGAAATGCATTCAAAAAACTACTTCTTGCACAAGGAATGTCCTAAATAGGGACAAAGAGTAGTATTAGAAACATACTCTTTATAAAGTTTATGTGAGAGGTATTTTTAAAGTTTGAGAGATATACATAAGTTTCATTTAATAAATAAAAAAGTGAATTTTAGAAAATGTGTAAAAAGATAGTGTCTAACACTCTTGAGAGAAAAATTTCTATTCATGACAAAAATTAGAGTCAAGTTCAATGTTACGAAGTTACGAGAATTACTTCAATCATCATACCAACATTTGTCTTTTTCTTTTATGAGTTGTTGTCTAAAATCTTAATCTCTTCTCTTTAATCCACTAAGAAGGAATGGTTAGTGATGAGTCAATAATTAGTGATTTTAATATAATATTTAAGTTTATTTTATTTAGATTTAATATGTTTTTATTTCCTTTTTATAGCTATTTTACTTCAATTGCAAGTTATTTTATTTCAGGAACAAATATTTGAAAGATTGAGTCTTGGAGCAAAAGAAAGGAGAATTGGAGCTGATTCATGCCAAAAATATGAAGATCTTATACAAAAATATCTTGTGCAAAGAATTTGAAGATCTTGTACCAAAATATAGCATAGGCGCGCCCCATATTGTCCTTTTGCTGCTTTTGCTTCTTCGACAAGCTGCCTATTTTAGTATTTCTGACCTAGAGCCTATGGTTTCTTGTGTAACACTTTAGTGATTTAATTATTTGGGCTCAAGTCAATGTTAGACTATAAATAGAGCAGCCATCTAGCTTGTAGAATCATCTTTTGTTCTTGGAATTGAATAGTGGCAATTGTTTTCTTTAATAAAAGTTCTTCTTTTATTTTCTTGTTATTTTATTTATGTTCTTCTTCTTCTCTTCAATGTCTACGATGAACATGAGTGAGTAGACTCTTCTTGTCTTGGGATTGTTGGATGAGTCTAATGACCTAATCCTAATCAAACCAAGCCTCAAACCCTAATTTTATGTAAATCTACTTTCTAATCTAATTTCACCGTTTTTATAATGAATTAACAAGTATCAAACTCATAAAGCGACAACGGAAGGTTAGTACTTTTTAATTCATCATCACAAATATCAAAGCGAAGCATCAAAAGAAGAAGTTTTGATATTGGAACAAGTGAAATTAGACAAGGATTGCAAAACATGAGAATAGTCTAGCAAACCTTGAGACTCTAAACGAGCGCTTCGTGGGAGGCAACCCACAAATTTAATTGCTTTGTTTTTGTATGTTTTGTATTATTTTCATTTTTTTGTAGGTTTTTGTCCGAATACGATTGAAAAAAAGAGAAAAATTTTGACCCCCTTGACCAGAAAGACTGGCACGGCCCGTGCCTGTGGTGGCATGGCCGTGCCAACCCACACCCATCAAAAACCAAAAAAAAGGTAGAGAGACAGGCACGACCCGTGCATGTGGTGGCACGGCCGTGCCTTTGTAAGCCTTCCAAAATCCACCAAAAGAGCAGAAATTTGCGCACGGCCCGTGCCTAGGGGTGGCACGGCCATGCGCGACCTTCAGTGCGCCATAACTTCAAAAAAAAAAAATTCCCTTTCTTCTCCATCCAAACCACAAATTCACCAAATTCGTAATCCCTTTAACCCTAACCCAAAAACCATAATTTCTTCACCAATCTCCATCATTAAGCTCAAAAACCTTACTTAAAACCCAACCCCATCACTAAACCAGCCTTTCCCACACAAAACCTTGACAAAACCTAACCTTCCCTAAAACCCAAACCAAGTCAACTGGGTCAATGGCATCAAAGAGGAAAGGCAAAGAGATTGAAGCCTCCGAAAGTGGTACAAGCAAAAAACAATCAACAGCCCGCAATCATGGGATCGAATTCAAAAATCCCGAGCAAAGGAATAAGTATAAATCTATAATCTCTAGAACTATCTCTCCTTGTCGATACCCTGATGTTAATGCTATGGATAGACTAGGAATAAAGGAACATATGATTCGGCTGTTGAACAACTTAGGGTTGGTTGAGATGTTGAAACCTATGAGGGGGTTTGAAAACTTCACCTATGAGTTTTTGAGCTCCATTTCTTTTACTAAAGATAGGTCGAAGACGAACAACCCTGATCATAGGGCTGCATTCCGGCTCTTAAATGTTGATTATGAGATGTCATTGGAAGCTTTTTGTTCCGAACTTGGCCTCGCAAATGCGGGGTATATCCATGACTCTTGGGATTAAACTTTAAGACCGGCCGACTACGACCCCATTGCCTTTTGGAAGAGCATAACCGGTTTAAACCAATATAACTTCCGCTCCAATAAGGCTAGTAACATTCACAACCCTGTGCTTAGGTACCTTCAAAGGGTTATGGCTTGCACCATCTAGGGTAGGAAAGAAGTAGGAATGATGAGGATTGATGAGTTGTTCGTGTTGTGGGCTATGCTTTATAACCACCCTGTTAACATTTGCTATTATTTGCTTGATCATCTTGTTTCAATTGCTAAAAAGAAACCGGATGATAAAGGTGATATAATGGTAGGTGGAATCATCACATTCATTGCTAGGATGTTTGAAGTGAATGTGAGTGAAGGGATCAATAGGATTGAGGGAAACATTAGGCTAAACTTAGATACATTCACCTCTATGTTCTTCCTTAAAACTTATGGCCTATCTAACAATTACCAATATGAGTGGAAAGTCAATAGGGCTAATTGTTTGATTATTCTACCTAATCCGGACATAACTAACCCGGAGGTGGTGGAAAATTTGCTTTATGTTGGCACTAACTCACAGGTACACTATAATGGTGGTGATGAAGAGGAGGAAGGTGCACACTTGTACCATGAGCAAGAACACGGTGGGGACTTTAATGATGAACGGTGGGCATGGATGCAAACCGAAGTTCAAAGAATAATCCCCGAGCAACAAAGACAAGGTGTTGAAATCTCCAGGCTAAGGAATGATGTCCAAAGGGGCAATCGCATGACCGAAGAAAACAACCAAATGTTCCGGAACATGATGCAACACCTTCACCTCCAAGGTCCTCCTTATAGACCTCAATAAATTGTGAGCTTTCCTCTTCCCTGACTCCTCTCTTCTCCTCTCTTCCTTTCTCTTCTTCTTCTTCTTCTTCTTCTTCTTCTTCTTTTATTTTTCAAATCATTAAGAACAATGCTTCTCCAAAGTATGTGGGGGGGGGGGAGCCAATAAAGTGTCTTGTCTTGTTTAAGCTAAGTGTCGTAGTGTTTCCAAACTCCCTTGGATTTTAATTATTTGTTTTGTTTTAATTGTAAATTATGACATAAAATTTTTTGTTGTCTCTTCCCAAATGGTTGTTTCTTGTACATGAAAGTGATTTATTGTGTTTTAAGTGTTCTTGCTATACCCACATCTTGTTTTATTGTGAAAATCATCTTTGAGAAAAGCACAAAGTTGCAGTCTTTGAGTAAGTGTGTAGGTAGGTATTTTAAGGAGCACGTTCTAACTCTAATGGTAAATTGACCCTTTAAAGTCTTCAGAGTAAAAGTAGTATAAGTTTGTGTGGGGAATAAAAAGATCAATCAAAAAGGGGAGGAAGCAAATATATCTATAAGGGAACATCATTAACTCTAGGGGGCAGGAGTAGGCCTCACTAAACTCCCACGTGAAGGTGGTGTTTCTCAAATAACTAAAAGTAGCTTTCATAATTCATTCTAAAAGGAGGATAGAACCAATACATACTTAGGGGGCATCATTAACTCTAGGGGGTAGGAACTTCCCTACCTGACTTCCTACGTGAAGCTGGTGTCTTTTAAACTTATAATTCCGCATCACTACTTAGGGGGCATCATTGACTCTAGGGGGCAGGAGCTGCCCTACCTGACTTCCTACGTGAAGGTGGTATCTCTTAGGCAATCTGCAGTTCCTCGAGACATTTAATTGTCAAATAAATCTAAATAATCCCCATCTCTCTTATATGAAATGAAGAAAGGACTTTTCTCGGTCGGTTTAGTGTTAAGGTTAGAACATGTGTCCTCATAATATCTCTTACACAGGAGCAAGAAAAGGGGTGGACTACACACACACACACACTCACTTGAGACTTGATTATTGGGTTGAATAAGTTCATAAGAAATGCTTGAAGTTTTGATTAGTGTACACTTGAAATAAAGCCTTGGAGGAGACATAAGTTTTTAATTGTGTTGTCATATATTAAGCTTATTTATGCTGCTATGTTTATGCCTTTTGCTTGAGGACAAGCAAAGATTCAAGTATGAGGGAGTTTGATAAGTCAATAATTAGTGATTTTAATATAATGTTTAAGTTTATTTTATTTAGATTTAATATGTTTTTATTTCCTTTTTAGAGCTATTTTACTTTAATTGCAAGTTATTTTATTTCATAAACAAATATTTGAAAGATTTAGTATTGGAGCAAAAGAAAGGAGAATTGGAGCTGATTCATGCCAAAAATATGAAGACCTTATACAAAAATATCTTGTGCAAAGAATTTGAAGATCTTGTACCAAAATATAGCATAGGCGCCCCCCATATTGTCCTTTTGCTGCTTTTGCTTCTTCGACAAGCTGCCTATTTTAGTATTTCTGACCTAGAGCCCATGGTTTCTTATGTAATACTTTAGTGATTTAATTCTTGGGGCTCAAGTCAATGTTAGACTATAAATAAAGCAGCCATCTAACTTGTAGAATCATCTTTTGTTCTTGGAATTCAATAGTGACAATTGTTTTCTTTAATAAAAGTTCTTCTTTTATTTTCTTGTTATTTTATTTATGTTCTTCTTCTTCTCTTCTATGTCTAC
>Ga0228710_1001888_pt1 | contig 32326 bp, 24 predicted proteins | sample MedpolnodulmetaG_FD_177995 | JGI IMG/M metagenome (GOLD analysis project Ga0228710, IMG submission 177995) | Root nodule microbial communities from Medicago polymorpha collected in Santa Monica, California, United States - pink nodules | ecosystem: Host-associated > Plants > Roots > Nodule... | reverse complement strand
GAATCAGCTATATAAGTTATGATATCGAATGGAACAATAATTTATTTATTCACTTTTCGAATTTATATATCAATATATTTGAGTTTCGCATTTATTATAAATTCATGTACTTTACGTGTAATGTGTTGCATAATGTGCAAAATTTGACGCATTTCAAACAATTGTGAAACGTTAACGCATTATCGGTTTTGTGTAATGTTACTGATTAATTGATAAACTATAAAATGCTGATCTTTGGGATTGCTGGATGTTGTTGTTTCGGTTTGATTTCATGTGGAATTGTCGTTTGAAATTGCAGGTACGAACATGTCAAAATGGCTGGAAAAATCAATGCAGACTGCACTGGTTCTGTTTACTGGTGTGAACGGCAATTAACTGCCGCTGGTGCCAGCGGTTGTTAACTGTCGTCGGTTACTTGAGCGGCTGTTAACTGCCGCTAGGGGCTATTAGGTAATTTTCTTGTGTCATTTTGAACTTTTCTATGTCAGAAAAGCAATCATCTTTTGATATTGTGAAAATCAGGCCCGGCCTTGGGGGAGTGCAAGGTGCTCAACCAGGCCGGGCCTTCAAATGCTACGGGCCTCAAACAAAAAATGAAGTCTAATACTCACCCCCCACTTAAATAAAAAAATATATGTTATATCCTTTTCTTTCTTCATTACACGGTTGAGTTTTTTCTAGACTTTAGTTCTCCTTTTTGTACATAAATTTGATCCTATCAAACCAACCCTAATTTGTATAATCACTTAATCAGTCAATTTGAAAAGTTATTTCATTGAAAAAATCACAACAATCATTTTTTTCTTGGCATAAACCATTCGTTTTACTCTTTTCCACAATAGATGAGTGACAAATCCAAACGACACTGTTAGATAAATTTCACCTCTTTCACTTTTTTTTTAATTCCTTTCATGTTTAGAAGTTCTTCTGATTCTGATTTTTTTTAATGAAGTTTAGCTACACAAAAAAAATATGTTTTATTTTACTAGAGGCCTATTTTAAAAAGTGACCCGAGCCTCCTATTTCACAGGAACGGCCCTGGTGAAAATGACATACAAATGTAATCGATGTGGTGGGAGAGGATTATAAAACTTGTAGATAATACTATAGACTCAATAGTGGATCCATTTGTTTGTTAAAATCATCAACTTGGTAGTATATGCATTAACACTAGTATTCTTGATGATTAAGACGTGCTTGGTATTTTATTTGGAGTGATCAAAATGATAGCATTTGTCGAGCAGCAATTATTGAGATGCAAGTTGGAGGATACCTCTGACGTTTAAATTAGTAAGAGAATAAGAGTGACATGTATTGAAAGGATATAATACCTTGAATGATTGTCCAAGGACCATGGTGTAGCAGTCGAAATAGTCGTTGAAAGGTTGCTATAAGCATAAGAGTTTTGTTATCGTCGAACATTAAAGGGTATAAATGGTCGGAAGCATTATGTATCTTGGGGAATCCTAAGATTCCGACCGTTGGGGCACATGACAGGTGATGTTCTTGATGGAGGTGCGGTACAGGCTGCATTTGGGCCCTCTCGTGATTGTGCATTTGCCCGATAGAGTTTTTAGGCCAACGATGTATCCCAACCTCATAACTTTCGAGTATGTTATTTTTGTTAACCTGAAACAAAATTCTTTTTTTAGAACTAGCATGTAGACAGACATTTGTCTTCATCTAACCGCTCTTTTTTGTTTAATTATTGTCTTATTGTGCTAACATGTGTATATACATCATGAAACTATTTCACTTATTATTATTATTCTTAAAAGCAATTATTAGACATCGAATGGATATCACAATACTTTCATTCACATAAGAAACTAGCTTTTAACTATGCTTATAAGAGTGAGGACGTGGCAAAATAGTTTAGATTTTGATTGAATGTCGGTCTAAAACTATTTTACACCAAGATTGCATATATTTTAACTTTTTTTTTAACCATCCTATATGAGTAGTGATATTTGTACATTCAATTGATGACAACTTTGGTGACACCCTTGTTTTTCTCTCTTCTTATTGGTCAACAACAATGTAGAGAGAAAAAGAAAGAGGGAGGATAAGAATGTCATGTGAGTATGAGAGATAAAGTTGTTCAAAAGTTTTCATATAATGGTTGTACAAATATCATCTCGCGCGCACACATTGTCAACTCTTTTTTGTTTATTTGAAAGAAAAAAGAAACTCTTCTCTGTTTTAGAAACGAAGAGAATTGTCAAGCCCATACGAATTAAAACCCAACAATAATTAAGCAAAAATAACGACAGGGTATTCTAACTAAAAAGTTAAAATAATTAACAATAAATTATTTATCCATCAATGAGGAAATAAAACAAATAATAATAATTTAAAAAATGCCGACACAAAAAGAAAATCACATAAAATTACAAAAACGCATCAGAAAGACAACGCTATCCAAAGAGCCACACCGCTCAAAACAACCGGAGCCCCGAAACTTGACCTTGAACCCGAATCATCTGCAGCAGCAGGACCCTGTGAAGTCTCCGGCGAAGCTCCAGGGGATTTACTTGACGGAAGTGTCGCCGCCGGTGAATCCGCTGGAGTAGCCGAACTTGAAGGAATGCCGGAAGCCTCTGGTGGAGAAGAAACCGATGGAGCCTCGACCGGACTACTCACCGGAGACACTGCTGCAGTTGGTGGAGAACTCGCCGGAGATGAAACCGGTGGTGTGGCCGACACATTGTTGGAAGGACTGGTTGCCGGTGAAACCGATGACGCCGGAGACTTCGCCGGTGGGGCTGTTGCCGGTGGTGGGGTAGACACAGACCCAGATGGAGAAATCGCCGGAGTTTGTGAAGGCGGAGACAAAGTTGGAGACTTTGCAGGGGATACAGGAGAATTTGTCGGAGAAACTGAAACCGAAGACGGTGGTTTCGCCGGCGAAGGCGAAACCGATGACTTAGGAGAAGAAGCCGGAGCATTCTGTGCAAACAAAACTGTAAAGAACATTGAAAGTACGAAGAGTGAAAACAACTTATTCATTTTTGAAGTTTTTGAGGATTTGGAAAGTACGAGGAAGAATGAAACAATGGGTTAGTGAGTGTGTCGGAAAATTGTAGTAATAACAACGTTGGAAAGAATTGTAAGTGGTCGTGTTTGTGTTGTGGAAATATAAATGTGTCTGTTAAGAAATGTTGGTGTTGGGAATTTATAGAATATACTAGGAAGTTTTGGAGCGTTTGAGAAACTGAAATGTGACCGTTGCGATGGTTCACATGGTATAGCCAGTAAAGAGCCGTTAAGTGATGTCATTGGACCGAACTGACATGTTTTGTTTGGATTCTCTATATGGTGATTAAACAAATGAAACTACTAAGTTTGGATTAGATTTATGTTATTTAATTCGATATTTTATTGTCATGTTTCTTTGATCTTTTGGGTTGGGAGGGGTTGTGACTCTTGTGGGTGGGAGATGATATTGTGTTGGGGATTTAAATGAAGTGTTAAAAAAATCATCATGGTAAAACAATCTCAACGATTTAGGAATAAGTGGAGCGTTCGAGTTTAAACTTTAATTCATATATGAATTATGCAATGATTTTATCAACCAAACTAAATTAGTGAAGACGAAACGATGAACCATTTATTTCTTATAACTTGTTAGAGTTAATCAAGTTTAGTACTATCTTTTTAAGTAATTTATTTATTTATCCTTAAAAAAAGTAATTTATTTATTTAATTGTGTAACAAAAAAGTAATTAATTTGATTATTTTTTAATTAATTAAATCACAAATAATCAAAATAATTCTTTTTGATATTTATTTAATTTAATTAAATCATATTCAACAATTTGTCATCGTGAGCTTAACTCAGTTGGTATGGACAATGCATAAAATATGCAAGGTCCGGGGTTCAAACCCCGACCACCAACAATCAAGTCTTATTCCTCTAGGTGGAATCAATTACATGAATCAAAGAATGTCATAGTATTCTATCAAAAATCATGTATTTCTCTAATTCATTAATCTATATATCATTTTTTATAGTTTCTCTTATAGTTTTTTTTCTTCTAGGTTTTCTCGTACCTCTAGTGATTTGACTCTCCTTTATTTGATATATTCTCCTTACTATTCAATCTTGTTTATATCATCTTTTTTACTATAGGTACTACCTAACTCTTTCTAATGTTGTAATTTCTAATTCTACATTGTCTAGTCTTACCACACATCCAACGCGTCATCCTCATCTCAGTCACACTTAATTTATTTTTGTGTTGGTTTTTTACCATCCAACACTTTGTCACACCATCGTCAGTCTTATTGTGGTTCGATAAAATTTCCCTTCAACTTGAGAGGTATTTTTGCGTCACATGAAACACTTCAGGCAATCCTCCTTTCTAACTACCCAGCTTGAATCATATGTTTTACATCTCCTTCCATTTCTCCATCGTTTCATAATATAGACCCAAGATATTTAAATCGTGTAACTAATAGTATGATATGATCTCCAATTTTTATCTCTAAACTAGAAAAATTTAACCTTTTGCTAAAATTACATTACATAGCTTGCTTCTGCTCAGGTGGAAGCCATGCATTTCTAAGGTTTGTCTCCAACTCTTCAACCTCCCATTTAATTTCTCATTCAACTTTCCAAGTAGAACAATATCATCTGCAAAATGCATTCATCTTGTGTCCTATTGTTAAGGGAAATTGTCTGTGTCACCATGTATCCTCACACTAGTCGAGATCCCGTCATACATACCATGGATAGCTTGAATGACGGCAATCCAAACACATTTCTTTAGAGTGTGTTTGGATGAGGTAATTGGAAAATTTTAAAGAATTTAGAATGCTAGACAATTTAAATGATTCAATTAAATTACTTTTATTTCTCAATACTTTTGTTTGGATGGAGTAATAAAAAAATTCATTGTCCATTATTTTTGGGCAACTTTTATAAATTTTAAATTTTTTGGGCGAAATTTAAAAATTGAAATTAGGGGTCAATTTGTAAATTTTAAAAATTTGAGGGGTCGAATTTGCAATTTTTTGAAAATTTATTGGGGTCAAATTTCAATTTGAGGATCAAAATGCAAAATTTGAAAAATTATAACAATGAAGGATTTTGAAATTCTTAACTTTTATGTGTCATTTGAAATTCTCTAAATTTAACTTGAACAAAATACTTCATAAATTTCCATCATTTTGAAAATTCTTCAAATTATTATCCAAACAATGGAATTCACCTCAAAGTATTTGAATTCCTTCAAAACATTACATTCTCTCAAAACATTCCCTCATCCAAACACACTCTTAGGGTTTTCTACAAAATCTCTATAGGCACTCTATCATATAACTTCTCCAAATCAATGAAAACTAAGTGCAAGTCCTTTTGATCCATTCTATACCGCTTCTTCACACATTGTAGTAAGTAGATTGTTTTCATGGTCAACCTACTAGGCATAAAACCGAATTGACTTTCATTAACTTAAGTTTATTTTCATAGTCTTTTTCAATCACTCTTTCCCATAAATTTACGGTATGGCTCATAAGTTTAATCTCCTATAATTTGCACAATTTTGTATATCCCTCTTGTTCTTAAAGATCGACACTAAAGTGTTTCTTCTTCATTCATTTGTCATTTTGTTTGACCTCATAATCTCAATGATTTTTATTTTGAATCAGATGATTTTTTACTGAAAACCAATCAGAACTACTGCAAACACCCCTAATTCTCACATTACTCCTCTAAATATAATATAGAATATTATAAATAATTGATATATATCATTTAGATTATGATACATTTGGTGATATGATTTTAGCAAACAATATAGTCTCTCGCAATTATTCATACATTAGTGTACAAATGGTAAATTTTTTGCAGTCTGAAATCTATGAACCCTCAACTGTCCACCAACAAACAAATTAAAGACATGAATTCAGGGAATTGGCAAGATAACAAATGGTAATGGCAAATGAATTAGAGCAGAAATTTGATGGCTGATGGAATCGTATTAGGAGCAGAACTGTTGCAGAATTTATCTGGTTTTGCACCAGATCACACTTCAGAAGACAACATTCATTAGCTGCGTCATCCGCAGGTAGGTTTCTCAGTAAGGTAATATTATAGCGAGCTGGTTTATTATTTGATTGAAGGGTTAAATAAGTTTTTCGTCCCTATAAATATAACGAATTTTGATTGTAAGTTCCTGAAAAATTAAATTGAATGTTTTCATCCTCACAAAATTTTAATTTTGTTTTTGGTCCTTAATGACCACTTTATGTTCATGTGAATGCCAAGATTATAACTCTTTTATATTCAAATTGTATCCATGTTATGTCTGTTTATTATGTTAAAAAATGTCAAAATTATATCCGTCAGGGACAAAAAATAAAACAAAATTTTGTGAGGATGAAAGCTTCTCATTTTATTTCTTAGTGACGAAAACCAAAATTTGATATATTTATAAAGACGAAAAACTTATAAAACCTTTGATTGAATTTAGAGACAGTATGATCCTTGACGGTAATTGAAAGGAGACAAGATGTAACAGCCTATTTTTAGCTAGAATTATTTTATTTATTTATTATATGTATTTATATGTGCTTATTTGTCTTTGTGTCTATTTGATTTGAGATTAGTGGATTTTTGTCCTATAGGGGTATTTTAGTCATTTTTAGAATAAGGGGTATTTTGGTTATTTGGCGAGTAAGGGTGAATGAGTAAATTTTATTAATAATGTTATTTTTGGTGTTTTAGTGAGAATCGTTATTTTTACTAAGTTACTACTAGTGAGTTAGGTAATTATTTCGAGATAGAAATTATTCGATGTTCTAACAAATTAATGAGTGGTAACTTTTTAGAATTTATTGGTGAGAGTTTTAAGCCCATTATGGTTTGTAATAACTAAGTCCATTAAGGAAGAGTATATATTCATAACTCTTAAGGGAAAACTAAGTTAAACCATTCATTATTTCATTTCACAAACTTAGAGAGGTAAAGAGAGAAAGAAGAGAAGAATAGAGAAAGAAGATGAAGAGCTTGGAGAAGAGGGTAGCTAGAGACATGGGGCTAGAGAAGGAGAGTGAAGCCATAGCTAGTAACTTTTGAAGCTTTGAGGTAAGGGGATAGATTCTTTCACTCGAATAAGTTAGAAATCTCATTTTTCACTTTTGAGTCATAAGCACTTTTGTATGAATTATGATTTTGAAAGATGATTTTCGTGCTCATGATTATGTGATAAATTTGAGTATGTGAAATGTGTTGAAATCTTATTGTGGGTGCTTAAATTTCATGGTTTGATTATGTTGAAATGTTAACTTTGAAGTGTTAGCTTAAATGATGAAAAATGATGTTGTTGTTGTTGATTGTTGATGAATTCATGAATTTATGCTTGGAATGTTGTTGGGTTATGTTTTTTACGCTAATTCATGCTTTGAATATTGATATATGTGTTGTTGTGATTAAGTTGTCGTTGTTTGATGAGTTTTGTGAAAATGGATTAGAAATGGAAAAGTTTGATTTTGGTGAATTATAGTGAAATGATGATGTTGTTGTGATGAATTAACATGAATGAATTTTCTGTTTTAAATCACAAGTTTTGGATGTGGGGTTGTTTGGGAGAAAATTGTGTTTTGATTGAAAGAGTCGTTTTAAGCGTTTTTGGAAAATAAGTGATTTTGGGAGAAATTGGGATAAGTTGTTTTGGGATAGGAAAACATGGTTTTATGATAGAATGTGGTAGGTTTAAGTGATTGGAACACGTAGGAAAAAACATAATCGAAATTGGATCAACGGTCGGAATTTTATGCTCGAAACGGTGAAAACAGAAAATTGAAAAATCCTGGGCTGTCAAGGACGCACGACCATGCACCTCACAGGCACAGACCGTGTGTGTGGTTCGTTGTTGGCACACACGACCGTGTGTCCAACAGGCACGACCGTGCGCCCCTGATAGGTGCCCGGAAACCCGATTTTTTGTATTTTCGTGGACTTTTAAGTATCCTTATGAGTTCCAAACACCTAACCCTATCTAATTGAAGTATAATTGGATTTTTAGGAGTAGTTTAACTTGATCTTGATTTGAAAATGAATTGGTTTTGAAAAGTGATTAAAAATAGACGAACTTGGAAAAATTGAAACTTTAAACGAACTTTGTGAAGAGAATATGTTATGTTTAAACTTCTGGATTATTAGTTAACATGTAGGAATGTCGTGAAAGGTTGTTGACACTTGAAAACATTATTATGGTGAAATACTTGAAAATCGGTGTTTTGGGGCAAATGGATGAACTTTATCGAAATTGAGTTTTATGACTTTCAAAACTTGTAAATGGATTATAATCATGTTTGTATGATGGAATGATGAGGAGTTAATGATGATTGGATGTTTAATATGATGAATGTCATGAAGTGGTTAGTTGTCCGTCTTTTATGCAAGAGGTGATTTTGAAACATTATTGTTTTCTTTGAGGTGATAGTTGTTGATGATGATTATGTTGATGATTTTATTGATGATGATTTATTAATGATGATGAATTCTTACATTCAAAATGACGATGATATTGATGATGAACATGATATGTTGATGTGTTTGAACATGAATGCTTTCTTTTGGTGAAATACTTGAAAACATATATTTTGTGAAAATAGACGAACTTGGTCAAAATAAGAGTTTATGATCTTATAACTTGTAATTGGTTTTGTATTCATGATAATGTGATCAAATAAGAATGAATCAATGTTAGATTGGTGTATAATATGTTGGTTATCATGATTGGTGAATTGTCGTCTATTTGAGAATTGTATTATGTGAAACGATATTGTTTCTTTGTGGTGATGAATATTGATGATGATTTTTTTTTTAGGGATATCGATGATGATTTTGGCGATGACTCTTTTGTTAATTATGATTTGTTGATTGTATAGATGTAAATACTTGATAATGTAAATGATGATTTTTGTGAAGAACGTAATTGCCGGTGTTTATTACGTTAGTGGGTGAAAATATTATATGATGGTGAAAATTATATAATATGGAATTGATGATTTGTACATTGTCGAGTCTTTACTTGAAAGTCCATGCATTCACAGTCATGTTGAGTCTTTTGTGAAGAATGTAATTGCCGGTGTTTGTTACATTGCTTCTGCAGAACGTTATTGTCGGTGTTTGTTACGTTGGTGGATTCATACAGTAAAATTATCTTCGAAATCCAATTGGTACCACATGCATCTAGAAGAGCCTAGAACATTGCATGCATTTGAGATTGGTGATATGTGACATACCTGACGATGTGATTTGGTGATTATGTGCATTGGTGAAATTTGGTGAATTATATGAAATTGTGATTGGTGAATTATGTCACTTGGTGATTTATGTGATTGGTGAATAATGTGAATTTATGTGGAGATGTGTGCATGATGATGTTTGTTATTTTTGGTGTTGCTTCTACACTTGGTGATTTTATTTGATGATGGTTATTTTGGTGATAGTAATGAAGTGTGAATCATATGTATTTGACTTGGTGATTTCTTTGGTGATGATGATTTCTTTGCCTATACTTTTGAAATGATGAATTGTATTTGTTGAGTTGATTAGGCAAGAGTTGATGCGATCTATATGATTGATGTGAATTAGATGAATTATATGCATTATGTGAAATATGTGTTTTATGTAAAATGAGTGAAGTTACATTTATGATTATATTTTCTAAATGATGAGATTGGTTTAGTTTGACGATTAAGCTAAATAAAGAATGAGGTGAAAAATTCTTGTAATGATTGATGTTGTTAAGGTAATGAGCTTAAGATTGATGATCCGATTAAAGAATGAATATGCTTGCTATGCTAGGATAGAAGTATGATAACATGATTTATATAGAATTGGAGATAATATTCATGTGATGTTAGTATTCTAGGAGTGAAGAGTATGTATATGTGTTATGCTTGAAATCCTTGAATGCTTTTACTTGATTATATGTTATTATATAGAATATAATCTAACCCTTAGTGGTCGTTTAGTTGACCGCCTGCCTATTTGTATAAATGGATAGACGACATGCATGATTGATTTTCTTTATGCTTGTGAGTTGCTCGATGACTCGCTTTGGAGCTACCTCTTTTCTCTTTTGCTCGAGGTCTAGTTTAGGGCTCTAATTAGGGTGTCAAACTTGTTTATTTATTTACGTTTGTTGAGACTTGTTGCTCACTTAGTCATGAGATTTATTTGGTGATGTATTATGAGACATGATTGTTGAGATTTTGTATGTTGCTGAGACATTTTGTATTATGATTTTTCCGCTGCAAGCTTTTGAAAACATCGTTATGCATGTTTTGAATTAATTGAAGATGTAACATCTAAACTCTTTTGAATATTTTGTATTATTTGCATGTTTTATTGCGTTAAAAGGTTTAGGGTGTTATATACTTCATTGTCTTCTTCCAGCAACAAGTCGCTACAATAGGAAAAAAAACTCAAAAATGAAAAAAATAATAGAAAAAGGGCAGAAAAATGATTATTCTGATTTTTGTTGTTGCTCGCTTCTAGAGAGAGTTTATGTCGCAGAGAGCGCAAGAAAGATCGCAAGGGGGTGATTGCTTATAATGGTTGGTGCTAAATTATCTTAATGACACATATTAAGAAAATTAAAATTAAAAATTTTGCATTAAAAAAAATAAATATTTTGACTTTTTAGAAAATTGGCACGACTTTTAAGATCGGTACCATACTCCCTTCGGTCTCAAATAGAAGCAGTTTTTTATTTTTTAGGTTCATTTAATAAATGATGTATGTGATTTATAATATGGACTACATACATCATTTATTGAATGAATCTAAAAAGTGAAAAATTGCTTACATTTGAGATCGAAAGGAGTATATTAGGCTCGTTAACTTATGTTTTTAAAACACATGTTAGCATTTGCTTGACTTACATCGTCAAATTATATGTACACAGATGTTCCTTTGTTCCATTTTAATTGATATAATTTAAAAATGTGCACTATTCACATAACATATTTGACCAGATTTTTTTACTAATATACAAAAACAAATTGTATCATATGAGATAAGATGTTGATGAATTTGTCTCGATAAATATTTTTAAAATATCAAAATTTCATAATTTCTTATAATATATTATTAAATATATTTAAGATCAAAATTGTGCATTGATATACGTGATATAATCAAATGTGTCACATAGTACTTTATTTTTCAAAAAGTTTTTTTTTTTAATGCATTATCAATATAAACTATTTTACAATGTGAAAACAACAAAACCAATCATGTCCTTAAAAAAAGAAAAAAAAACCAATCATGTGTTTAACTTTAAAAAAGTTTATAATAAAAATGAAACATTTTAATGAGTTGATTAAATACTTTTTACACTAATTAAATTCTTTTCCAAATATAATGACTCTAGAATTATAACTTAATTTCAACGGATTAACTCAATTTAGATTTTTCATTAGAAGATTGAAACTTTTAACAAAAAAATCCCTTGTTCTAGAACAAATTTTAACCCTACCAAGTTTAAAAAAAGGAATAGACAAAAAATTCACACACAAAAAACAATATAGTAGTAACTTTCACTATGAGCAACCTAAAATAACCAAAGAAGATTAGATGAGTGGACAACTTCTCACACGTTAGGGTTTGCCTTCTGTCTGACTCTTCTTCTCTTCTCTTCTCTTCTACAACACGCTTCTCTCTCTTTTTCTTCTTCTTTCTTTCTTAGATCTCTCTCAAACCCTTTCAACGACGCCGTTTTGATCTTTATTATCATCTTTTTCTCCAAACCCTAAAATTAAAAATCGTTTTTTTAGGGGAAAAAAACCCTAATAATGGATGAAGCTGGTGAGAGCGGAGATCCCATGGATCAGTTCCACCGTAACGAAGCTATATCCGCTGTAGCTGATGATGGTTTTCTTGCTGAAGAAGATGATGATTATGAAGATCTTTACAACGATGTTAATGTTGGTGAGGGTTTTCTTCAATCGTTGAGGAAGAATGATGATTCGGGTGGTAGAATTGATGGGGTTGATGAGAAGAAGGTTCAATCGGGTTCGGTTGTTCAGGATCCGGTGGTTGGTGTTGTTGGTGAGGGAGTGAAGAGTGTTGGTGATGAATCTAGGGTTTCTGGGTTTCAGAATCAAGGGTTTAGAGGGGGGAATTCTGGAGTTGGATCGGGTTCTGGTGGCGGTGGTGGTGGAATTAGGGTTGAATTAGGTCAAGCATCTGGGAAATTGAGTGAAATTGAGGAACAGAGAGGTGGGAATGATGGTGTTGGAGTTCAGGGGATTGTACAGCAACAACAGCAGCAGCAGCAGCAGCAACAGCAACAACATGGTGGTGTTGTTGGAAACGATGGGTTGGTGAGACAAGTTCAAAGTGGTGTTGTTGGTGGTGGAGGGGTTAATCTTAATAGGGTTGGAGGAAATGGACCTGGAAATAATGTTATTGCTATTGGTGGTGGAGGAGGTGAAGTGGGAGGTGTTGGTGGTGGAGGAGGTGGTGGAGGAAGTACTTTGTTATTTGTGGGTGATTTGCATTGGTGGACTACTGATGCTGAGCTGGAAGCTGAGTTATGCAAGTATGGACAAGTGAAGGAGGTGAGGTTTTATGATGAGAAAGCTAGTGGGAAATCCAAAGGGTATTGTCAGGTTGAGTTTTATGAGGCATATGCTGCAACTGCTTGTAAGGAAGGGATGAATGGTCATTCGTTTAATGGGAGGCCGTGTGTTGTTGCTTTTGCGTCGCCTTTTACTGTTAAGAAAATGGGTGAGGCTCAGAATAATAGGAATCAACAGGTGAGCCAGACTGCCGGTGGAGGGGTTAACCCGGGAAGAAGGGGGCCTGCTGATGTGGGAGCTAAGCCTGCTGGTAGTAATATTGCAACGGGCGGTAATTATCAAGGTGGAGATGGGAATAATAATAATAACAATAATAATAACAATAGAGGTTATGGAAGAGGTAATTGGGGGAGAGGGAACAATCCTGGTATGGGTGGTAGAGGACCTGTCAATCCAATGAGAAATAGGGGTGGTGGGATAGGGGGTAGAGGTATAATTGGTAATGGTGGAAATGGGTTTGGACAGGGTATTGGTGCTGCCCCGCCGATGATGCATCCTCAGCAAATGATGAATCAGGGTTTTGATCCTGCATTTGGTGGTCCCATGGGTAGAATGGCAGGCTTTGGAGGCTATCCTGGTGGTCCGGCACCTCCGTTCTCGGGGATGATGCCTTCATTTCCTGGTGTTGGAGGTGTTGGTTTACCTGGAGTAGCACCTCATGTTAATCCTGCCTTTTTTGGAAGAGGGATGCCTGTGAATGGAATGGGGATGATGCCCCAATCGGGCATGGATGGTCCTAATATGGGAATGTGGCCGGATCCAAATATGGGCGGATGGGGTGGTGAGGAACCTGGTGGTGGCAGGGCTGGAGAGTCAAGTTATGGGGAGGAAGCAGCATCAGACCATCAGTATGGTGAGGTGAATCCTGATAGAGCTGGGTGGCAGAATACTATGAGGGAAAAAGATAGAGGATCCGAAAGGGACTGGTCCGGTTCTTCTGAGCGAAGGTACAGGGATGATAGAGATCAAGGGTATGAAAGAGATGCACCTAGAGAAAAAGATGCCGGACATGATCCTGAATGGCCAGAAAGAAAGCACCGTGATGATAGAGAGGTGGTTCGTGAACGATCTCGTGACCGTGATCGTGGTCGGGAAAAGTCTAGAGACCGCGAGCGCGAAAGGGGGGATCGAGATCGTGAGCGGGACAGATATAGGGAAGATAGGGACAGATATGCTGATCATCATAGGTACAGAGACCGTGAACCAGAGCACGATGAGGAGTGGGAACGGGGGCGATCGTCTAGAACTCACAGTAAATCAAGATTATCACAGGATGAGGAACACCATTCTAGGTCAAAAGATGCTGATTATGGAAAGAGGAGGCGGCTGACCTCTGAGTAAGACTTTCCCTTGAGGAAGGGAAGAATAGTTGCTGAAAAATCAGGATTTGTCATGGTTGTTTGGGTTTTCTGGTGGTGCTCCTCCGATCTAGAAGTTGTTGAGCAGCTGCCATTTCATTCACTTGTTCCAGTTGCATCTTGTTGGGAGTGTGTTTTTGCTCTCCTATGGAAATGGTTAGTTTCAAGACTCCATTCTCTGCATGCTTATATATGGTATTTGTCTTTCTATTTATGCAATGTGATGCCTGTCTGCTATGCTTATTATGATTTAAATACTGTAGACTGCAAATTTTAAAGCTTGTCAATATCTTATTTTAGGTTAAATATGAATCAAGTTTTTGCAAGTATAACTGCATTGTGGTTTTTCATTTGTCCATGTTTGCTTTTCTTTAATTTAGAACATCCTCCTTGCTGATTCAACCGCTTAAATATGATATTTTTTTTGTTCTTTTTCATGTTGTGTATATGTTATCAAGGTTTGCTTTCACTCTTTGTGGTAATATTTTGCATGTGATTCCTTTGCTGGTGTATTTTTTTTTGTTGTTTTCCTTTGCTATGATACCGTGGTTGACTTGAGTGCATGTTTGTATTTTTCTTGATCTGTTGAAGAACAAGCATGTCTTTGTTAAGACCAGGTGACTGTAAGACTATTGATGTTCAGTAAAATAGAAATACATCTGACATAGTCACATAATTCGTAATTCGCTTCGGTACGTGGTACGGGTACGCGGTACGCGACATAAGAAGAATTCAGTACGTGCGGGGGTATAGAGCTTCGGTACGTGGGGGTATAAAGTGAAATTTTTAAGTTATATTTCTTTTGAAAAACCAATACAAAATATGGGCCAAATTATTGGGCCATTCTTTTTTTTCTTTCAGAATAGCTGATTAAAATTCATTGTGGGCTAAACTAACCAAGCCCAATAGAAAACATGTCCAAGAGAAACCCTAACTTCATCCCCTTCCTCCTCCCAAACCAGAATAGCCGCCTCCTCCATTTCTTCATCCAATTTTCATCACTCTCACAGAATCTTTTAAACTCTCACAATCACCAGCACTCAAGATCTAGATCTAATTCCTATCTTCATCTTCGTAAAAATTTTATCGGTAAGCTTTTTTTCCTGGATTTTTCTGCGGGTACTCTTGGTACCCTTGTTCCGGTGAATTCCTACATGAATCTGAGCAAATCAGTACGCGGAAGTACCGCGAACCAATTCGCGGTTCTCCACCAAATCCGACGAATTATGTGGTAACAAGTTTATGGTAACAAGTTTGCCAGTCAATTCATTACAGTTGTTATCCCCTCCATGCTAAAATATGTTGGATAGAGGATCATACTGAAGTCCTGTGTTCTGTGTTCATATCTAGATGTTTTTATTTGCAATTCCTTGTATTAAGGGCTCCATTGGGAAATACCTAAGCTGTAAAGGTATCTTTGAACATGGATATGAGAGAGTTGAAAGTCATGTCTTAATATAATCCAAAATAATTCAGATACTGGAGAATGAAATGCTTGGTGTTAGGGCCATTCCCAGATTATTTTTATTTAAGATTTCTAAGCAAGCATGAAATCATATGTTTTTCTAGGGCTCTAAAGCAACTGAGTTGTAGTTGTCCATAGGTGTAGTTTGCTTGTGGTGTTTTATGTATTTTGGTTTTTTCCTTACTATAAAAATTATCTAATGTGCTGTTTAACTGAGTTGTGATAGTTTCCCCCCTTCTATATGTATTAAACCTGCTATTGCTTCTTTTTAATGCCATCTAAACTGCACCTATTATTGTTATGGACTTGTATGTTATGTAGGGACAATTGTTTGAGAAATGATACTGTTCATCTAAACCACTGGGTTGCTTTGAGGATAAAGTGCCATCAATATTGAAGAGCCAAGTCATGACAATCCTTTTTCTTACATTGAGAGTTGGAACTTTTGCTATGAAGATATTCACTTATGATTTGAATTTATGTTTTTATTAGCTCTTGATTAAACCAATGTTGTTGATGTAATGGGCTTAACTTGTCGAAGTCTGAAATGTTGCAGACTATTTAGAACTTGATTGTTTGAATGATGTACTAGGATTTAGTTGAGGATGTTGATTATGTGCCGTTTTTTTATTGGCTCTTGTTGTTGTATCATATTTTCCCACCATCCATTTTTTTGTTTTGTCCCTAACAATTAGTTAGTATACCGGTTGAGCATGCCAATTTTGTGTATTATGATGTAGAGAGCTAACCATTCAATTACTGTAAAGCTGGAGAATTGTATATATCACTTTCTCTTGTATATAAATGATATGTACTTCTCTGATTACAAATTTACAACCCATCTCCAGTTTTGTTGTATCTATACTTATCTTGTTTACAACTAGTTTAATGTAATCCAATTGTTACGAATTGGATTTTGAGAGTCTTGTTACTTTCTTTTGGCTTAAAGGGATAGTTTTGTTTGGATAGAGTATAATGTTATTCACTCTTCACCGAATTAAAACTAATTTAGGATATAATTCATTTACTTCCAATGTAGGGATTGACTGCATGTTTGGATATGGTATATTTGGCAGAATTATGGTATGTCACTATGGTATTAATAAAAGTTATACCTGTCTTCAACAAAATTATGGTGTCACCGTGATTTGCCAAATTTGCCGAGCTAGACATTCACCGAGTTTGATTTATCTAGTTCATTGCAATATGTCTTGTTAGGGTTTCTGTGGTGTCCGGATGTTTTTTCTTTCTTGGAGTCTTTTGAGAAATTGTTTACTAAATGAATAAAATCAATTTGGTATATTCCTTTATTTTCACTAGGCTAACCTTCCCTTCCAAAATGTCGGTAAGATTTGCTCTACTAATGTTGTTCCTTCTATGCAATAGTTTCTTATGAAATGCATGCTACTAACATAGCATAATGGTAGTGTACTTTGAGTGGATGTTATTGTGTGTTTTACTGATAAATTTTCTTCATTTAGGTCGTGCTGCTCAACCGGTTATTTTATAGGAATTAATATTTTCAAATCCTAAAGTATGGTATGGTGGCCATTTATTTGCAGTTAATTAAACAGCAAAATATCCTAATACTACTAGCATTTGCAGCATTTATATAGGCATTCAATGAAGTAGGAAATTATTTGTTCCTACCAGCATTCAATAAAGTTCTAATTTAGTCACCCTACCTTGAAAATACCGTGTGCTCGATATGAATTTTCAAGTGGTTGTAGCTCCACCAACTATGCAATTTCAACTTAAAATTAATTTTCGTTCAAACAAAAATAACTTAAAATTGATTTGTTACTACTCCCTCCATCTCATCTATAGGGCTCGTCTAACATGTGCAATATTGTACATGTTAAAACAACTAAAAATAACAAGTTTTTATTGAAAAACAACTAAAGTTATATATTTAATACAAAATGTGCAAGTTTCAATACAAAGTTACAACTTTAAACTTCTTAACATGTGCAAATTTTTCTTTATAAATAAACCTAACTTGAAGGTCTCCAATGAAAGGAGTTTATGAAAAATTATATTATTATCTCATAAAAGAAGATTGTTTATTTTCATACCATCTACTACCTCTGTCCCTAGATATAAGACTCTTTTGACAAAATTACGAAATTAAGAAAGTTGATATTTGTATTAAAGTTGTTTGTAATCACTATATTTATTTATTGTTTATTGAAGAAAAAGATGTATAATAAATAACGGTATGTAGGTAAAGAAATAATTAATGTAGCTATAAATAGCAAATGAGTTTTATAAAAAGGGACAAAAAATATTTTTAAAATGGTCTTATAATTAGGGACGTGGGTAGTATTAAGTAAACACTTTGGGGGCAAATAATGTCATTTTGATGGTTGCCTCTAAGAGCATAAATATCGGTTAGCTTTTAGAGTGTCTTTGCAGAGATTTATGACACTGTGTCAGAATTTCACTTTGTCGAACAAGTGTCGTGGTTCTGCATTGCCACCGTTCCTTTTCTACTTTTTTGATGTAAAAAATAATATAAAATTAGAATGTGATTTTAAACTAAAAATTTGAGGTATATTGTGTGATTAGGTGGGACTCAATTTAGAGTTTTAGATGATTAGTATGAATATTTAGAAAATGTAGTTGAGTGGTTTAAATGATTGAAAAATTTGAAGTAAGAATTATATATTTGTATGATGTTCATTTATACCATCAATGTGGATGAATGTAGATGCTCTAAGGGTTGATTAGAACTAAGCCTCCGGCTTAGAATAGCTCTAAAAATAGGTTTATGACTTAATACTTTCCTGCATTGCTGTTGAATGAGAACATAATTTGCTAAACTAAGGTAAATGTTTTTTGTTGACCAATTAAGTATTTCTCCCATTTTGATATTTTCAACTAAAGCAACACAATCTCCAACACCTTCCTGAAAAAAAATTGGACCAAACACTACAAGAAAAGAAGAAATATTTCACGTTTATGGCTGATCAGAACAAAACACACAAGATAAATCGTGAAAGGATGGAAGAACATCCCTAGTTGGAAGCCTTCCTTGACACAATGTCCACATCATTCCTTGTAATTTTGAAGTTACTCTATAGAGCTTACGAGAATAGGGACGAATCAATACACTGATTATAAAAGAGAGAAAATGAGTATATCAAGAGCTTAAAAAAAAAAGCCTTTCAAATTATTGGTACGAGAAGAATTAATTAAAAATAAATAAAAAAATAAAAAAATGTATTGGATATGCTAACAATTGTTCTAAGAACATTTGTTAAGAGATCTAAAATGAAAATTTTATTTTAGAAATTGCGTATTCAACACATTGAAACTTATGAAAATTGTGTATTCAACATATTAAAACTTTAAAATACAAATTTTTCTATATCAAAATAGGATAGGTTGGCCTACAGGGACCTATGACCTAGCCTACGATAGGTCAAGTTAGGTCAGACTTTTTTCCTAAATAGAGAAGGGTCAAACTTTTTCAAGGTTTATTTAGTTAAAAAAGGCTACGCGATATACCATAAAAAACCTTTTAGACCTATCAGGCCGACCTACTTAACTAAATACAAATAATATTATTTATTACTAATATTATTATATTGTATTTTGTACTATGAATAATACAAGTGAATATAATTTCATTGATTGATCTATTAATTCACTGGTCACAATATACAGTCAAATTCTCTTAAAAATTCACGTTAAATATCAAATGGGCATTTAAATATCATTGATATATTAATTTACTAGCCTATATAAACTTATAACGCATTAACGATTTATAATGTTCAAAAGAAATAAGCTTTTAAACAGGATGACATATTATATCAGGTTTTCAAAAGGCCAGACACAGGTATAAAAAATAAGCATATGACAGGCCGCAAGCCAGAATTAGACCTAAATTTTTTTGACATGATAGACTTAGGTCTTGCAAAACCTAACCCGGCCTACCATATTCTCACCCTTACTCAATTACTCTTCACTAATTTTAACATAATATTACTATTTTTATTCTCTTAACTAATTCTTAAAGACACTCTTTAACATTTTTCTTAAACTAATGTTAAAGATTTAAAAATCCTGATTTTAAACCTAAACAAAAAAAAATTAAAATTTTTTGTGAAAATGACACTTGAATTTTGATGTCTTGGAAACAAGTTCCACGTGGGAAAGAAGAATTTTGCTCTTTATCCAAATGGTTATGCTCATTCCCAAAGTAAATGTCTGAATTGCCCCTGCGTAAGTTAACATGCGCTACTTGAGTTAAGTCACGTTACGTGAGTTAAGTCACGCGACGTGAGTTAACTCACGCTGGGTACTATTTTCGTTCAAAACCTAGCCGGCAACCACAAAGCTCCATTTTTTCTTTCCCTTCACCTCCAAAAACCCAAAAAGTGCGAATTTTTGGGTCAAAATCTTCGTTTCAAATCATTGCAAATCGTCAGGAAGCAAGTTTCTACGTTAATCAAGCATCAAAGAACAGGTAATGTACCGTCAAAACTCATCCTTTTTTCCTGGTTTTTCTGCAACTTACGTCATTTTTTTCCAGTAGGTGATAGGGCTGAGCGTGAGTTAACTCACGCTAGTTGTAAGTGCTGCGTGAGTTAACTCACGCAGAAGGATAACACTAGTGTGGGTTAACTCACGCTACTGTGATGCCCAAATTTTGAAATTTTGCGCCACTTTTTTTACTTGCTTTGCTTGTGGCACAAGTTATTTATTTATTTTTTCTTGGTTTTTTTTTATTGAGTAGACATTGAGTGGCATGGTTGAAAATGTGGCGGAGGATGGCATTGAGCCGAAACAGAGCAAAAACAAAGCTTCCGGCGTAGGCGTATGTTCCGGCGAAGGCAAACCAACCAATGATGTGAAGTTTAAAGTGAAAATTTCTTTTCAAGTTGAAGCTCACATTGTGAATAATCAAGCAAAATCGGTACCTACTGGTAACTTTGAAGAAAATCGTAAACCGGTACCTACCGGTGTTTGTGTTATTGAAGCAAACACCGGGTCATTTTTTACAACAATTGAAAGATGGAAAGATCGAGAAGAATTACTTGGTTGGGTTCGTCGACAAGCGGCTAGGGCCGGATTTACTATTTCTGTAGATAAATCTAGTACAATAACGCCATACATGACGATGCAATGTGAGAGGAGTGGTGAATACAAGCCACCTAAGACGAGGAAGAAACCGAAGCTTGAAGGCACGGGCACAATGAAATGTAATTGTCTGTTTATGTTGAAATTCTTCTTTGATAGAAAAAACTCAAGATTGGTGGATTGCAATGCTTTGTGGAATTCACAACCATGACTTGGCGCCAAAGTTATCCGGCCACCTTCTTGCGGGTCGACTAAAAGCGGAGGAGAAGCAAAGAGTTATCAACATGACAAAGAGCTTGGCAAAGCCTAGGAATATTCTCACGGATTTGAAAGAAAAAAACAAAGAAAGTTTGACACTCATCAAGCAAGTGTATAATGCGTGAACTAGATGGCGCAAGGGGCAAAGAGAGGACAAAACGGAGTTGCAATACTTGGTTACAAAGTTGGAGCAGCATCAATATGTCTATTTCACAAGAGCAAATAGCAAGGAAACCACTCTTGAAGATTTATTCTTTGCTCATCCGGATTCAATTGATATGTTTAACACTTTTCCCACTGTTTTGGTCATGGACTCCACCTACAAAACCAATACCTACTGAATGCCTTTATTTGAGATTGTTGGTGTCACCTCTACCAAAATGACCTATTCGGTTGTGTTTGCCTTTCTTTCCTTTGAAAGAGAGAATAACATCATTTGGACGCTTGAGATGTTGGTTGGTCTTTTGACCTCAAAACGCAGCATGCCTAAGGTGATTGTCACCAATGGGGACCCCGCTTTGATGAAAGCCGTTGCCGAAGTTCTCCCTAAAACGGACCATGTATTTTGCTATTTTCATATTGAGAAGAATCTCAAATCTAGGTGCGTCACGGATTGTAGAGTCAATGCCAATCCTTCGAAAGCAAAAGTTGTTGACAAAGATGCGAAGGAAGCAAATAATGACAAGTATTGTGAGCTTGTTAAGAAAATAGTGAGGGCTTGGAGAGATGTGGTTAAATCTCCTACGTAAGATTCATTTGCAATTGCATGGTTGACATTCAAAGACGAGGTATGCGTGTCGTTTCCATTGTTTGTTAAGAAGGATTTTGCGAGGGCATGGACGAATAAATACTTGCATCTAGGGTGTAGAACCACCAACATTGTTGAATAGGCTCATGCACAATTGAAAAGATACTTGAGGAGTAGTGTGGGAGATTTGGCATCATGTTGGCATGAAATTGACAAAATGTTGAAAAACCAATTTGGTGAGATACAAGGGAGTTTTGGGAAGAGCATAACCGTCATGGTACACAAATACAAAAAAAACAAATTATTCTCGGAGTTGGAGGGGTATGTCTCTAATGCCGCTTTGGGTTTCATCGATGAAGAATTTGAACGCTCTAGGAGATTCAGCTTTGCTAAAGAAGATTGTGGTTGTGTGCAAATGGCAACGTTCGAGTTACCTTGTGCTTGTATTCTTGCCGAGAAGAGAAAGAAAAAAATTGCCTATTATTTTGGATGAAATACACCCTCATTGGCGAAGGTTAAGTGTAATTGGACAAGAGGTTGATGCTCATTTTTCGGTTACGGAGGAATGAGACGCCATTCAAGAACGTATCAAGAGGGCCCCTTGCAAGATGAAACTCTTCATCAAATACAAGTTGCGTGAACTAGGATTTCCAGAGGAGACAATGTTAAAGCCACCTCCGAAAAAAGTGGCCACCAAGGGAGCACCTAAAAGGGTGAAGTCTACACCGAAAATGAGGTCCACGGGTCGAATCCCCTCTAGGCGGGAGACTATTGATGCTCAAAATCCCGATAGTCAATGCTCACATGGCAAGAGTAATGTTCCAAAGAGTAAAGGTTCACGTCTTGGCACTTGCTCCCGCTCACAAGCTTCAACCCCTACTTCAAAACCAAAACCTTATTTGCAAATATCATACATTTCACAAATTCCATATCTCATGAGACCTTATGTTGAAGACATTGTGAATGTTAGAGGAGATGGTAATTGTGGTTTCCGGGTCGTAGCTAGGCACATGGGATTGAATGAGGAAGATCATGTTTTGGTTCGTCATGCACTTATTAATGAGTTGAAAAATCACAAGAGTGACTACTTGCCGATATATGCTACCAAGAGGCGTTACAAACTTATCTTCGGCGGTTTACACCCTCCAACAAGTAAAAGTGGTATTGCGACTCCAGAGAAGTGGTTGACCACTCCGGATATGGGTCACATCATTGCTAGTTGCTACAATAAAGCAGTTGTTCTATTGACTTTGCCCGAAATGGGTGGTTCGTGTGAGACATATTTTTCAATCTGGAGTGCTCCACCACTTAAGCCACATTCCAACATAATGTGCCTTTGCTTAATTCCAGACCACATTTTTCATGTGAAGTTGAAAGAAAATTGTCCGCTACCACCTCCTTGTAAGGAGTGGATGACTCACAAGATTGGTGAGGCGGGGCAATGGCTTTTTGTGTTTTTGGATAGACAAGCCGCCTTCGATGACCTCATGTCTAAGGAGCCGATGTCGCCAAAGAAACCAACAAATGAGCACAATCTTATTAATTTGTACACTCCAGAAAAGCCAAAGCAAGAGATCGAAGTCATGGATGAAGACGAAGATTATGCACTATCACTAGTCTAATTAGATAAGTTATGACACTTTTGGGTCGGTCGGTGTTCGTCCTATTTTTTGGTGGTATTGCACCCCAACATGTTTTTTGGTGGCTGATTGTGTAATTTGGATATTTATGGCCAATATGTAACTAATGTTATATATTATATAAATATATGAAATGAATTATTTTTTGGATCATTTACGTGTGATTAAGTGATTACGGGTCATTACCGGCGAATTTGTGAAATTTGGACCGTTTGGATCATTATGTGTGATTACGTGATTGTAAGAAAAACAATGTTTTTGTGTAATTTTGTTCGATTATGTCGAACTATCCGATAATCTTGTTAAACTGGCGTAATTCGGTTAAGTTATGAATGTGACGTGATTACGAGTCATTCTAGACTTTTTCTAAGTCTGTTCATTAACTGGTTGCATTTAATGCAGATTCTGCTGTCTGCTATGAACGTGAGTTAACTCCCGTTAGTACAAAGGACAACGTGAGTTAACTCACGCTGCAACATGCTGCAATTAACACTAGCGCATGTTAAGTCACACAACGTGAGTTAACATACATTGCCATTTGTATTAGCATGAGTTAACATGCATATGGGTATTTTGGACTTTTACTTTGGGAATGAGCAAATCGATTTGGGTAAAGAGCGCAAAATCAAAAGGAGCCAAATACAAACGAAATCTCTAGTCTAGTCTAGTAGAATTTCCAAACAAAAGAAGAAAAAAAATGACTAGTTGAATTTTTCTCTCTCTTCAATACGCACCGTTTTCTTCTTCATTTTCTTTTACTCCATTTTCTTTTATCTTTCTTCAAAACCCTAATTTGAACAAAGAAAAAAAGAGGGAAAGAGAGAGAAACCCTAGAATGGACGAAGACGGAGGGCACGACGGTGATCAATTCCACCGCAACGAAGCCATATCCGCCGTCACCGATGATGGTTTCATAGCCGAAGAAGATGAAGATTACGAAGATCTTTACAACGATGTTAATGTTGGTGAGGGTTTTCGTCAATCTTTGCAAAAAAATGAGCTTTCAGAAGTTAAAATTGACGCCGTTGAAGAAAAGAAGCTTCCTCCACCACCGCCGTTGCCACTGCCGCCGCCACCACCGCTGACAGCTCAGGTTGCAGGTGGGGTTTCTGGGTTTCAGAATCAAGAGCTTATAGGGAATGAAGTGGGTGTTCAAGGAGGTGGGATTAGGGTTGAATTAGGGCAAAAAGCTGCTACCTTGAGTGGGATTGGGGAACAGGGTGGTAATGCTGGGGTTGAGTTGCAGGGGATTATTGGGCAACAACAACAACCACCAGTTGGGGTTGGTGGTTTTGTCGGGGGTGTTGGAAATGATGGGTTGATGAGACAAGGTCAAGGTGGGGGTGTTGGTGGAGGAAGTGGGGGTGCAGGTGGTGGTGGAGGAAGTACTGTATTGTTTGTGGGTGATTTGCATTGGTGGACTACTGATGCTGATTTGGAAGCTGAGCTTTGTAAGTATGGACAAGTGAAGGATGTGAGGTTTTTCGACGAGAAAGCTAGTGGGAAATCGAAGGGGTACTGTCAGGTTGAGTTTTATGATCCTTTAGCTACAACTGCTTGTAAGGAAGGGATGAATGGTCATTTGTTTAATGGTAGGCCGTGTGTTGTATCTTATGCGAATCCTTATACTGTTAAGAAAATGGGAGAGGCTTTGAATAATAGGAATCAACCAGTGAACCAAACTGCCGGGGCGAACCAGGGAAGGAGAGGACCTGCTGAGGTTGGAGGGGTTAAGCCGGGTGGTGGTAACGTTGGGACTGGTGGTAACTACCAAGGTGGAGATGGGAATACTAATAATAATAGAGGTGGTGGAAGAGGTAATTGGGGGAGAGGGAACAATCCTGGGATGGGGAATAGAGGACATGGTAATCCGATGAGGAATAGGGGCGGTGGGATGGGTGGTAGAGGTATGATTGGTAATGCTGGAAATGGGTATGGACCTGGTATTGGCGCTGTCCCGCCTATGATGCATCCGGGTTTTGATCCTTCATTTGGTGGTCCCATTGGTCGAGTGGGTGGCTATGCAGGCTATCCCGGTGGCCCAACGCCTCCGTTCTCTGGTATGATGCCTTCATACCCTGGTATGCATGGAGTAGCACCTCATGTTAATCCTGGCTTTTTTGGAAGAGGGATGCATATGAATGCTATAGGGATGGTCCCACCATCAGGTATGGATGGTCCTAATATGGGAATGTGGCCGGATCCAAATATGGGTGGATGGGGTGGTGATGAACTTGGTGGTGGCAAGGTTGCAGAGTCAAGTTATGGGGAGGAAGCCGCATCTGACCATCAGTATGGTGAGGTGAATCCTGATAGAGCTGGTTGGCCTAATGCAATGAGAGAAAAAGATAGAGGATCAGAGAGGGATTGGTCGGGTACTTCTGAACGAAAGTTCAAGGATGATAGGGATCATGAATATGAGAGAGAAGCACCTAGAGAAAAAGATGTGGGCCATGACCATGAAGAAAGAAGGAATCGTGATGATAGAGAGATGGGACGAGAACGGTCTCGGGACCGTGATCGTGCAAGATCTCGAGACCATGATCGTGACCGCGAAAGGGGCCGGGAGCGTGACCGTGAGCGTGACAGGCACAGGGAAGACAGGGACAAGTTTGCTGATCATCATAGATACAAAGACCGTGACTCACCGCATGATGATGAATGGGAGAGGGGACGATCTTCTAGGACTCGTAGCAAATCACGATTATCAACACATGAGGAGGAACATCATTCTAGAAAAGAATCTGATTATGGAAAGAGGAGGCGGCTTACCTCCGATTAACATTGTATGCTGCTTATTATATCTGAGTATTTTTGTAGAAGAAGGAAAGAATAGTAACCAAAAAATCCGGATTTGTCATTGTTGTTTGAATTCTCTGGTTGTGCACCTCTGGTTCAGAAGTTGTTAAGCAGCTGTTTCATTTCATTTATGGTTGCTTTTTGTTAGGAGCATGAGTTTTTCTACGGGAAAGGTTAGTTTTAAGACATGTGCTCTGTCTATTTGTTTTATTGGTTCTTTTTGTTACATACCTGCTTCCTGCAAATGCTTATTATGATGAGTAAAAGTATAATCCTAAATGATTTTTCTTTACTGCGTTGCTTTAAGGAAATTATCCATTGATAGAGAACTAATTGTAAACTAAGACTCTGTCTTAAGCCTTCATCATAGACGACAACAAAATAGAAAAGATTACTGTTGATTGTTCTTTGAAGTTTTTAGTTAGTTGATTTTCCATGGGCATTAGAATATTCTGAATACTGCCTTATGTGATGAATCGGCATTAAGTCTTTGAAGTTCTGTGAATATATAATTATTCAAAGCTCAATATAGAATTTTAAGATTAGGCCTACTAGAAGTGAACTATAGCTTATGAGCTGCCTGTTACCTGTTGATATGTAATGGTTAAGTGGGAAACAAACATTTTTCAATATTTATTTTTTGTAGTAGTTTGTACTTTTGTTTTGAGCGAATTGTAGAGGCTTTTGGGGCAATTAGGGTGATTCCTTTTTAGTTTTATTGTTTAATTTTTACTTTGAATGTGTCTGTTTTATGGTTTTATCATATGTCTGAATTTATCTTTTGTTTTTTCTCCCCTTTGTGGTATTTTTGGTAGAGGTACCTTTATGTTGTGATTTTTTAAATATGTGATCATATCAAAGTCCTATATTCATTAGTGTATGCATTTATCTTGGGTCCCATATATTAATAGCCCATTTGTTTTTAGTGAAAGAAAGTATTATGTTTTGCTTTAAGCATATAATTTATAAACGATCGAGCTTTAAATGATTTGTGATTCCATGGCCTTTTAGAGTTGATAAACCTTGTATTCCCTCAAAAGTAAAGGTGACTTTCAATTATATTCTCTTAGATTGATATGGTGTATTAGGATGTGATGCAAGAGAGAAAGCATGGACCCATGTTTATACTAGCAAATAAGCTAAATACTATAGATTGTTAACCATCCAATTCTATTCAAATAAGGGAACAAATAACTTATTGAAGACCCGTTAAGAATAAGATATTTCCCTGAGAACATAGAATCCTTAGAAATAAGGTAACACAGTTATTGTAATCTATTGAGCATTATTTTCTTCTTCTAAGGTAAATATGTTGTAGACATGCCAGCATTAATATTTCCAAGAACATTTGTATATGCAATTCTATGATCTTAAAGTCTAAACTCTTTGTATGAAGTTGTCCCAAAATGGTTTGCGAGGTTAATGCATCCTTTCTCATTGCTCCTCTTTTTCATTTTCAAATTTATTTCTTTTTCTATATTTGCTGTTTTACTGCATTTCTGTAATACTATTTTTTCCTTTTTATATGAATGATGTCTTCTTTATGTTACTGCCATTTAAATTGCAAATACTTTTGTTATTTTGCAGGGACAATCTTTTTAGAAATGCTGTTCTTTCAAATTCTGATTGCTTTGCGGATGATAGTGCCTTCAATATTGGAGATTCAAGAAATGACAATCCTTTTCTTAATGAGAAGTGGAACTTTACTACAAATTTATTAGCTTTTATTTGCATTTATCTTTTAGTTAATGTGCACAATGAAACCAAAAATGTTGATGTAATTTAACTTGCTGAAATCTGTCATCTAGTAGACTGTTTAGAACTTTTTGTTTGAATGATGTAATTTAGTTGAGGTTGTTGATGATGTGCCCTCTTTAATCGGCTCACTGTTGTAACATTATTCCCATCATTCTTTCAATGTTTCCTTCCCAACATTTTGACAGAGCTTGAAAATTCTAGTTATTATGATGTAGAGAGAGCTAACCATTCAATTACTGTAATCATTCATTGCTGGAGAATTGTATATTATTGCTGGAGAATTGTATATTACGTTTTCATGTATATATTGATATTTATTTTTCTGATTAAGGCTGTATCCATCTCTAGTTCTGTCCTTTTGCTCCTGTCTAGTATATAACTAGCCAAATGGAATTCAACAGTAGTGGAGGTCTTTATTCTGTTGATATCTCGTTTCTCTTCTGGGTCTCGAATGCATGATTTTTCTCAAGTTTTTTTATCCAGGAGCGCAGAAAAATGTTGGGGTTTAGAGTGAGAAGCTCTAATCTCTCTCCAAACTCTCCCATACCCTGTGAGCTGCAAGGCTTGATTAGGGTTCCTCTCCTCTAGTTTTCTGGAGATCTCCCTCCTCTATAAAGGTTCTCCCCCCATCAATTGTTTTTCTTTTTATCCTCTATTTTCTCAAACGACATCCTTCCCATCTCTCACAAGTTTCCAGCACCTCCTCTCTCCCATGAGTCGTCCACCACGTTGTCTTTTTCCCCATGCTTGTCTGGCGCTTGCTCCTCTGGCCCTTATTGGGAGTGGAGAAACCCCCATCAAATGCACCGCCCTTGCCCTTTTACTTTCCTCTTCCATCAACAACTCTGAGGTCTAATTGACCTATGCCAAAGTTGCGAGGTTTTGGTTTGGTATGTCAATTACTTGCTGTATCAATATCTACTGTTTGTGCTTTGTACCTTTTTGCTGACTTTTAGAATTATGTTCGTGTATTTTGGTGTATATTGTTTGGTGAGTTTCAAAAGTGTTGAGTATTTAGATACTACAAATTGTGGATTTCGGACATGTTCGGTCGCCGCCAATCCCAACATTACCCCTTGTAGTTTATGCTCTCTCTAAATGTGTTCGTTTTAATTTGTGGTTTATGCCCTTGTGGTTTATGCTCTCTCTAAATGTGTTAGTTTTAATCTGTAGTTCATTCTTGTTTGTACCTCTCTTTGGTCTACAAATTAAATGACATATTTTCTATAACAAAAAAAGTTCTTGTAAATTATGAATACTATGATATACAAATTGGTATTACGTTTCTCATGTTCCTGCCTGAGAGTCTGGTGAGAAACGTAATACCAGGGTTTAAATTACGAATTTTACTGTAGATGAAGGGTTTAAATTTTATTGGAAAGTAATTTGTGTTATATTGGTATCAACAATGACAATGTTACTAACTTCTTCAAAAAAAAACAACGACAATGTTACAAATGAAAGGAATTGAGGAAATAATTGGAGAATCCCTTAACATAACCCCAATGTCAAAAGCTAGGTATAGCTCCATGCATTAGTCAATCCAATTAACTTGATGTCTTGCTTCTTCAAAAAACTTGGTGCCTTCTAAATGCGGACAGTTGCATCATATTGATGGGAAGTTCTTGCACTTGTTACTAGTATCTCACGATACATGTGAATATAAACAACATTCTATATAAATCTTTAGTGTGTTTATTTTGGACATAAATTTTATCTTGAATTATATGATTGATTATGGTGAATTCTAATTCACTATGATGAGTCTTAATCACTCTAACGAATTACTACATAAACTTTGTCTAGCAAATATTATTTTGAGCAATGTTATTTAGTACGAATCAACAATTTTTTCTGTTTTTAAAGTGAGTATAATATTAGATCCGTGACAGAAAACAAGTTGTGGTTAGAATAAGCCATTCAACATCTTTAGTCGATTTTCTTTAAAGTATTTGGTCTTAACAGAGCATTTCCCATAGATTTACTTATTTTGTAAACTTTGTACATTTAATCAATTGTCGTTCATAATTTGATTTATTTATGATTTGAATATTGAATTATTTTGATATTTTCATGTAATATTTCAACTTATAATTTTCCTGTCACTTATTTCTAGTTAAAAATGTCATATTTTTACCATTAATGTATCTTTCGAGGTAAATTCTTAGGTACCTTAGAGTTTTGTTGGATATCAGTATGCTCTATGCAAAATTTGTTTAATATTTGGATTTATTTTAAAATAAATTAAAATGAAAATATTACATGTCATTAAATGATTGGATGATGGATACATCCAAATTACATTACATTGGTATTGTATTCACCTTAATAATATTGACCTATTCATGAATCTGAACAAAAAAACTCCTTCCAATTCACAATATAAATCAAGATTTGATAAACATGATCCAAACCAGATGCTCAATTACCGTAAAAGAAGCTTGTCAAACAACAAAAAGTGTCAAACTAGATTTACTCAATCAAAATAATAGGTGATAAGCACATTAGTTTCAGATTTCTTATGAACAAATTGATAAGAGTAGCCACAAAAATAATCCATACTGGTATGTTTATATTCTTCTTGCCACCAACAGTTTTAACGGAAAATAAAAATGCAAATGAAAATGAGACTAACCTTAGTAATCAATGGAAACAAACATTTTTTTTTCTTTCGGAGAGGAAATGGAAACAAACATTGGTAGCCTCTTATCTTTCATTTCACTTAACGAACACTGACATGTGAATCTTAAAATCAGTTCCACTTATAGAAACCTCAAAATGCAACTGAAGACCATCATTACATAGAAAAAGAATAAGATTTGACCAGAGTAAAAGTGATACAATACCAATAAAATATTTTCTATTGTACAACACTACAACAGTCAAAATTACAATTACAGATTTCTTGGCTTAGGAGTGTGCCTCACTTTACATAATGGCAATCAATCACCAATGATATCATAACATAAATCCACAAACCAACACTATCATTATTAACTAATAACAATATATCAATAACTAAACATGGTCACACCATACACATAAATCAAAGGAGCAACTTTCTTTACCCTACATTTCTAAAAAATCACATATTTTTTCAAGTATACTTTCGAATAACACAAAATTGACGTTTTTCCGAATGTGTACATGTAGAGTGAAATTGAGAGTGTGGAAATTTCCTCCCCATAAATCAAATATGTAACTTTATCCACCCACATTTTTCAAAAACCACGTATGATTTCGAAAATATATATCCAGACAACACAAAAACTCTTGATTTGTCTGAAAATACATATGAGACCGACTCAAAAACAGTTTTTCAGTAGGAAAAGTTCTTTTTCCCTATATAAGAGTAATTTTACCCGCACTGTTTTTTCTCGCGTCCTAAATCCAAAAAAATATATTGGTTTTCCATTCGAATGGATAAATCGAGATGAAAGCGGTTTTTAAAAAACACGGATGGGTGGGAAAAGAAGCTTCCCTCTTAAGAAATGTCTATCTGGGCCTACCGGTATTAGACCCAGGCCCAGGATACCCAGGCCCACCCTTACCCATAACTTGATGAAACCCACCACCACCACCAGAACCATACACGTGTCCCTGATGCATCATAACACCACCATAACCACCACTCTCATAAGAACTATTATTATTAACACTATTAGAACCTTGCGGCGCGTCTTTATCACGCGCCCCCACTGTCTTCTCACCTTCCATCTCCCTAAACCTCTGAAGATAACCTTTCAACGGCTCAACATACTCCTCGAACCCCAGCGTCGTCATCGCCCAAAGCAAATCATCGCCGTTGATCGTCTTCCGCTTCTCACGTTGACACTTATCAGAGGCTTCGCCGGTGATGAAGCTGATGAACTCTGAAACACACTCCTGAACTGTTTCCTTTGCGTCTTTTGAGATCTTCGCGTTCGCTGGTAGTGCTTTTTTCATGATCCTGCTTACGTTTGCTATTGGAAGGAATCGGTCTTGTTCTCGTGGTGACATCTCGCTTCCGTGTGCGTTTGATCCTCCGCCGTGTGGTCCTCCGGAGTCGTTGTCGGAGTCCGCCATCGTGAACTTCAACTCGGATTGCGTTGACTCAGTTTCCTGCAAAATTGAATTACTGTATTCGGAAAAAACTCACCAGAATCATGGAATTTGAAGTGCTGGAGTGATTTTACTCTGATTAGTGTCTATCAGGCCGAGGCTGAAGGATTAGTCTCTGCAGTTGCGTTCAGAGAGGATATAAGTTAGTTGACTCAGTGTGGGAGTGAAATTGAAGAACGATGGAACTGAAGGATTTGTGGTGGTGTGTGAGGGGGGAGAGTGGCGTCTGCGGTGGTGACGGTGGTTGCTCCGGCGAGGGAATTGGGGGGAACGGGAACGGGAGGAGTTTGTAGTTTTGGGAGGTAATGAGCAGGGTCCGTTGGATCAGAAGGGTTAATAACGTTTATCTAATGGACACGTGGGTATGTTTGAACCGTTGGTAGTCGATAAGTGATAGTTTGTACGGATGAGTTTATGGTCGTTGGATTTCGTTAGTGCTTTTTCATCTGGATCGTTGGTTTGGTATCTGGCACGTGCTGGGTGTCTGCCTCGAGTCTTGTTTTTTTTT
>Ga0228710_1001887_pt1 | contig 32331 bp, 14 predicted proteins | sample MedpolnodulmetaG_FD_177995 | JGI IMG/M metagenome (GOLD analysis project Ga0228710, IMG submission 177995) | Root nodule microbial communities from Medicago polymorpha collected in Santa Monica, California, United States - pink nodules | ecosystem: Host-associated > Plants > Roots > Nodule... | reverse complement strand
CAATGACTTAAGCCCTAAGAAATATAACACTAGAATGTTCCACAAGAAACCACGGGCTTTTAGGTCAGAAGTAAACTAATAGGTAGCTTGTCCATGAAGCAGAAGCAGCAAAAGAGTATCCTGAAGGTAGGCACGACCGTGTTGTTGGTGGCACGGGCCGTGCCAAGTTCCTGACTTGGGGGTGACATATTTTTGTCCCGTATTTTCGTGTTTTCATCCCGAATCAGCTCCTAATCCTCTTTCTTTTGCTCCAAGACTCAATCTATCAATTATTTGTTCTTGAAATATAATAACTTGCAATTGAAGTAAAATAGTTCGAAAAAGGAAATAATATTAAATAAAACGAAATCAAATCTAAATAAAACGGACTCAAATAATATATTAAAAACACTGATTTATTGACTCATCAACCAACACCTTTCTTTTTGCTTCCTAATAAGTCTAATACTCTGCAGCCTTTGATAACACCACTTTAGACAACACATAGTTTGCACATTCTACTAATTGAAGTGGAAGTTTGATTCTTGTAGCAGTCACAACCTGAAACAATATACATAATTATAATTAGGACCATTTCCATTATAATTCAATTATACGAGCATAATGGTGTTTTAGTGACTATAACTTAACTTACATTGATTTTGTCGTAATTAGTTTGAAACGCACATTTGGTCATCCACTTAGCCACCGAGACTCCACAGTCATTTCTATAACAATTGATTATCATCATAACACATTCAAAAAATGTTATTACATATCAATTATAAATAGTTGGAAGTTTGAGAATTACGATCCACTTCGTTGTCGTTGAAAACATCTTGGTTCAACTAGACAAAAGCTTGAAATTGGTATTGTTGAAGAGATTGAAGTGATATTTCTGAAAGAGTCGTGACTCAACATTTCCTCAAGAAATAATCCCTGAAATATATTAGGAAATTTATTAACTGATCCAATAAAAAAGACAACAATTTAACAAAACCAAATCACATACCAATTTCAGCACTTCACGATGTCTATGATCTTGTCGTTCTAGACAAGGTAATAAGTCCAACAAAACTAACTTGTTCTCCAAGAAATCAACAACCATGAGATACCAGTGAATCTCCCTATCATTAATAAGGATAAAAATCTGAAAAATTTGAAAAACAACCAATAATTAAGTTATTGTTATGATGGGGTAAATCAGTTTTAATGCAAAATCAGCAAAATTACCTTGGTTATAGAAGTTGTGTTTGACATGAAGCAAACTTTATATGTCTTCCTCATTTCATCAAGGTTATGATGTCAGTCCAAAGCATGTTGTTGTATTGAATATCATTTGTTAATTGTCTTTAAGTATTTCAAATATATTGCACTGATGTATTATATCTCATTATAATTAGAACTAGTACCGAAAACGACGTAGGCAGATACTGCACTCTTTTTTCCTTGCTAATAGAATCCACCAACCAATTTTGTCTTGAGACAACCAGATTTATAACCTTCAAAGGATGACAATCACATTTCAGATAACATAGTTCATTTTTCATTTGTAGATGTTAAATAAAAATCACCTCTTGGTCAATAGGTAATCTAGGCATCAATGTTTTTAGAGTCTTCCTATCCCCATATATGCTAGTTGTTGATCTGATCAAAACCTCGTCACTACAAAGAATAATGAAAGGCAACCACGTATGATCAGCCACATTATACTAGATGAAAATTGAGATATTCTATTCATTAATATATATGATTCACTAACCCATTTGAGTCTTCCTCATCGGACATGAAAATGTATGCAGCTAGGTAAGCACATATATCATTCATTACCATACTTGATGGTGGTCTGAATGTAATCGGTATCCACTGCACAATTCAATAGTTTTCAAACATTCATTGTACTCAATTCAGGAATTTGAAAACATTTAGATGTTAATGTCTTATATATAATCTAACTTACTTCAGGAATTTGGAAACCAATAGTCAAGCCGTCATATCCGATATGAGTCCATGGTTGGTAGTTCGAGTAAAAGTCTTGATCGTCATCTTCTTCGGGTTTGCAGAACAATTTTTTCTTAATTTTGATGTATTATAAGTCATCAAGTAACCTTTTTCCTTTACTTTGATTGAGAATTGGAGGAGCTAAATTTCATTGATAGTCCATAGTAAGTTTAGACTTAAACTTTGAGGATCTTTTCACTGTCTAAGCATACTTCTTGATGACTTTTCCACGGTTTGCGATTGGCATCGATGTTGTTGAGTCGTAATTTTCTTCCTCATCTTTACCACTGTTGTTAGGAGTACTTTGGCGACTAATCAAGCAAGTAAAAAAATAAATGTAGAACACTATTATTAGTAACAAATTAGTATCCACTTACCAAAACTTTTTCTATATTAACTTTTTTTCCTTTCTGTATCTGTGTTACTTTGCAAAAAAAATTCTCTTTCTACGAGTTTCAAAGAGTTTTCATGAAAAATTTATTTGCACCACTAGAGGTTTTCCTGTATATCTCCTACTCAACCTTGTCTTACTCTTTTTTCGATCTTCACCTCGGTTCGTTTATTTCGAGGAATTAATGGAGAATTTGTGTGAACCAATTTGCAAAAGTACTAAGTATGCATGTACCATTTTGCAGTACGTAACATGTCAAAAAAAGTCACGTGATTATGAACGTAACCGCTCTAAAATGGCCTTGGTGTGTCACCTTCAATCCTACGGGCGCATGAGACACGTGTAAACAATCAACGCATGGGACATCGCTTTAGTTTTGCGAGCATATAATGACAACTACCCCCACTCAAAGGGATCTACCTTCGAGGACATGCAAGTGAACTATATCAAACAACTTTCTAGCCACGTCATTGGCCTGACCTCGTTCTTATCATCTCCTAAAGCTCCTTACTAAAGTAATTCAACTTATTGTATTGAATTAATATGTGATACAAGGTACATTATATAGATACAAACAAACAATCACCATTTAGTGTGATTGAAAGGAAATTAATAATACTTCCTAATATGATACAATTGTGGTCAATGTAATGAATGTCAAATATTCTAATATGAATATTGAGGTCAATGCAATGAATGGAAAATATTTTGATATGAGTGTACAACTGTAGCATATTGATGCTTATATGCTATTACGCCCCATCAAGATGGAGTCACAGTTGGTGAGGCCAATCTTGTCTCTCAAGTAAGTGAACCTGGGTCTGGACAAAGGCTTTCTGATAGTGTCTGCCGTTTGATCTTTGGTGGAAATGTGAAACACGCGGAATTGACCCAATTGAACAAGTTGACGTACATAATGATAGTCAAGTGCGATATGCTTCATTCGGGAGTGAAAAATTGGATTAGAGCATAAGTAGGTGGCTCTGATGTTGTCACAAAACAGATGAGGAGATGGTATTTTGACATGTAATTCCCCAAGAAGGTTTGTTAACCACATGATCTCTGTTGCAGCGTTTTCTACTGAACGATATTCAGCTTCAGTTGATGATCGTGCCACAATTCTTTGTCTCTTAGATAGCCATGACACCGAATTACCTCCAAAATAAATTATGAATGCTGAAGTAGAAGTGTGATCATCTAAGTTGCCTCCCCAATCTGCAGCACTAAAGGCATGTAATTTCATATGAGCCGGTTTCTTAAGTTTCAAGCCATAGTTTGTGGTGAATTTGAGATATTGCATGACTCGTTTAAGTTGCTGAAAATGGATCTGTGTGGGCTGGTGCATGAATTGTGACAGTTTGTTGATGGAAAATGAGAGGTCTGACAGAGTAAAGGTGATGTATTGCAAAGTTCCAATAATGTTGTGAAACATTTTGGAATCAACTTGTGCAGATCCGTCCACTAGTTGAAAGGGGTGGAAGTGCAAAGAGGAGTATGAGTGGGTTTTGCTCCTGCCATGTCACATGTTTGTAACAAGTTTCTGATATGTCCATGTTGAGAGCGAATCAAACCATCAGAGGCAGGGATAAGTTCAACACCAAGAAAGTAATGTGGATAACCAAGACACTTGATTGAAAATTGATTTGATAGTTCCTTCATAAATGATTTGAGAAATATTGGAACACTTCCTGTGAGAATCAAGTCATCAACATAGACTAGCAAGAAAGCTTGTATTCCTTCTTTGTTGTAGATGAACAAGGAAGAATCACTCAAACTCATTTTAAAGCCACATGATAGTACAAATTCTTTAAGTGCATCATGCCATGCATGAGGTGCTTGTTTGAGACCATAAATTGCTTTCTTTAATTTGCAAATGTGACTAGGAAAATCATCATGGATAAAACCAAGTGGTTGTTGCATGTAAAACTCTTCACTTAGTTGACCTTGAAAGAAGGCATTATTGACATCTAGTTGATGCAAAGACCATCCAGAGGCAAGGGAAATGGTAAGGACAACTTTTTTGGTTTGAGGTTTAACGACAGAAGAGAATGTTTCTTTGAAATCTAACCCAGGTGTTTGAGTATAACCTTTGGCTACAAATCTGACTTTGTGCCTAGATATGCTACCATCCAGGTTTCTTTTGATTCGAAAGCGCCACTTGCAACCTACCAAATTTTTTCCAATGTCATTCGGTACCAATGTCCATGTGCCATTGTTCATGAGTGCATTGAACTCTTATGAACAAGCTTGTCACCAGTGAGGGATTTTTAAGGCTTAATTGCTGGTTGAAAGCTCCAAGTTTTCAAGTAAGGTATGTATTGTGCCAACATAAATTTGCTTTGGTTTAAAAATATTATTTTTGGAATGTGTAATGATAGTATTTCCACTGGATGAATATGGAATAGTGTGAGTACATTTTATTGTTGCGTCAGCTTGAGCAAGTGGAAGCTCTGGTGCAGGGACTGATATAGAAGCAAGATCATTATGTGTGGAGTTTGTGGTAAGATGAGACACTTGTTGGACAGGTTGTGTCTGAATAGAGGAAAGATTAATTGTATGGAGTGTGGGATTAATGGGAGGTGTTGATGTTGGTGGGGTGGTTGAACTAGCTAAGTTGGAGTAAGGGAATTGATTTTGAATGAACTTGACATTTCTAGAAATGTATATACTCCTAAAAATACGTTCAAGGCAGTAAAAGGCATATTTGGATAAGGAGTAGCCAAGGAAAATGCAGGGAGAGGATCTGTTTTGTAATTTATGTTTGGTATAAGGTCTTAACAACGAAAACATAGACAGCCAAAAGCATGTACCCTATTATAATCAAGTGGTTTGTCAAAGAGGACTTCATAAGGTGACTTCATGTAAATAATGGTGGTAGGCATTCGATTTATGAGATATGTGGCTATGTTGAAAACAAAACTCCAAAATTGGCCAGGTAGCTTAACATGATGAAGTAGTGCTCGGCCGGTTTCAACAATGTGTCGGTGTCTTCTTTCAGCAGTGCCATTGATTTCAGGTGTGTGAGGAGGTGTGGTTAAGTGAGAGATGTCGTGTGTTGCCAGAAAATGTTTTAATTTTACAAACTCTTCACCATTATTAGAAAATAATTTAAGTATAGGCAAATTAAAATGTTTTTCCACAATGGTTTTGAATTGGGCGAAAATATTGAAAACATCTGATTTTTTCATAGGGTACAACCAAACATACTTAGATAAATGATCAATAAAAATGAAATAATAGAGATATCGATCTAATGATCTAATAGGAGATGAGCCTCATACATCTAAATAAATGAGTTCTAAAAGTCTAGTACTTCTAATATGATGATATGAGAAATGTAATTTGTGACTCTTAGCACAATAACAAGAACTACATTCAAGAGATGCTGGGAATTTTATTGGTAATTGATGATTAGCTTTCAGATGCTTCATAATAGCAGGAGAGGGATGTCCTAGTTTATAATGTCATGTTGAGGTGGAGTGGAGACTGGTATTGAGTGTTGTAGGGTTGGTATGTGGAGCGATTTGACATGGCAACTAATAGAGATCTTGATTTGACATGGCGATTGAGTTCAAGTTCTTCACAACAAAACAAGAGGGAAAAAATTCAACAGAACAATTATTATTTTTGAATAGTTTGGAAACATAAATCAAATTTGATTTCATATTTGGTACACATAACACTTGATTGAGGTGAAGTGATTTGTGTTTTGTGTTCAAAGTTGTGTGACCTATGCAAGTAATTTCCAAACATGTGCCATCACCAACTAAGACTTTGTCTGAGCCGGAGTAGGAATTAGCCAAAGTGAGATGCTCCAAATCTTGAGCAATGTGATGAGATGCTCTTGTGTCAATGATCATGTTAGGATGATGTGGTGCAGATTGGCGAGCAGTTGTGTTAGCTTGTGGTCTACCTCCATTTCTCGGAGGGTAACCCTTGATTTTGAAGCAATTTCTTGTTGTATGATTAGGTCTGTTGCAGTATTGACAGACAACCTTTGGTTCATTTCTTTTAGCAGCGGTATGAAAGGTACAATTTCCATTGTACCTAGGCTGATGTTGTTCACCGCAAGATCTCGATGTTACATTGGCAGTAACAACTAGAGAATCTGACATAGTCGGTTCCTCAGGATGCGTTAAAGTCCATGAGTTTCTCATGGAGTTCACCAAATTCAATGGGACTTTCTCTTCTTTGAAGAACAGCTGCAATATCACGGTATTCAGCTGTGAGACCATTCAAGGTGTGAATAACCAAGTCTGTTGAATAAAGGGGATTGTCAATAATAGACAATTCATCAGCAATGGCTTTAATACCTTGGAGATAGGCAGCCATTGATTGAGTTCCTTTCCCAAAAGTGGAAATACGTTGCTTTAAAGCCATGATGTGGATCCTTGATTTTCCAGCATACATGGTTTTGAGAATATCCTAAGCATGTTTGGCATTGGTGACAGTGTCGAGGTGGGTAACAACTGTTGCAGCAACAGATGAGATGATGGCATGAAGGATAAGTTGATCATGCCTGATCCAATGAGTGTAATCATGATTTATCGTTGTTGCGTTTTGAAGAGTTTTGGAAGAACATGGTTTAGTGTCATCATTATAACCAAACAAGTCATAACCTGTGAGAAGGGCTTAAAATTGAATGAGCCATGCTGGATAATTTTCACCATCAAGTTTGATGTATATCTGAGAGCCAACATTAAGGAACACCAATTGATTTCCAGGTGGTGGTGGTGGTGGTGGGTTGATAACAGAAGCATCTGATGTGGGTATCGCCATTTTTTTGGGATCAAGAAAAAAATTGTTGTTAAGCTTAAAGAGCTCTAAAAACCATAAAGTTATTCAACTTATTGTATTGATATGAATATGTGATACAAGATACATTATATAGATACAAATAGACAATCACCATTTAGTGATTGAAAGGAAATTAATAATATGATACAATTGTGGTCAATGTAATGAATGTCAAATATTTTGATATGAATGTTGAGGTCAATGCAGTGAATGGAAAATATTCTAATATGAGTGCACAGCTGTAGCGTATTGATGCTTATGTGCTATTACTTACATCATAAAAACAGTAAGGGCTTGGGGGATAACCGTTCTGAAATAGGCCTCAGCTCACATCCCCGACCCAATACATGACGACCTGTTAACTCATAATCCTCATCATCCAGGAAAAATAGAGGAACTCATGTACGCTTTACAACACAGTAGCGCACATAGACCAATCTAGACCGTTCATAAATGATCTATAACGGCCTCATGTGCATCTCGCGGAGTTTCGAGGAGTTAATTATAATTATGCTCCATTGTATAAGTGTGGCTTCATCGTACCCATGGCACAACATTGAGGAACACCAACTGATTTCCAGGTGGTGGTGGTGGTAGGTTGATAACAGAAGCATTTGATGTGGGTATGGCCATTTTTTTGGGATCGAAAAGAAAATTATTGTTAAGCTTAAAGAGCTCTGAAAACCATAAAGTAATTCAACGTATTGTACTGATATGAATATGTGATACAAGGTACATTATATAGATACAAATAGACAATCACCATTTAGTGATTGAAAGGAAATTAATAATACTTCCTAATATGATACAATTGTGGTCAATGTAATGAATGTCAAATATTTCAGGTCAATACAATGAATGGAAAATATTCTAACATGAGTGCACAGCTGTAGCGTATTGATGCTTATGTGTTATTACTTACATCATAAAAACAGTAAGGGCTTGGGGGACAATCGTTCTGAAATAGGCCTCAGCTCACATCGCCGACCAAATACATGTCGACCTGTTAACTCATAATCCTCATCGTCCAGGAAAAATAGAGGAACTCATGTACGCTTTACAACACAGTAGCGCACATAGACCAATCTAGACCGTTCATAAATGATCTATAACGGCCTCATGTGCATCTCGCGGAGTTTCGAGGAGTTAATTATAATTATGCTCCATTGTATAAGTGTGGTTTCACCGTACCCATGGCACAATCACATTTTCACCACTTTCCGCACACTTTACTTCCTCATTTCTGTCACTAAATTGAGTGTTGTATTTCTCACCTATTTTGCTGATTTATTTCCTCTAACCGGAGAACTAATACCTCCACATCAGAGAATTACTTCCACCACATCGGATATCACTTCATAAGAGCACTTTCATCAGTTATTGAACGTTCTGGTCTACTCCATATCAATCATAATTCATATATGACTTATTAAGCATGGGTTATATATTAGCCAAAGAAGCATAATAACTCATTAAAAGAAATGGCATAAACTAATGTCTACAAATGCAAAATAAAAGTTGAACTTCTTAGTTACAGGATGTAGACTAGTATTCCCTGAACATACACCAGATACATGCAACATTTTTTAAGCTTCTTAGTTACAGGAAGTAGACTATTAGTGATTTGATTGTAGATTTGTATTAATGATTTCCCATTCCTTTTCTTTATCCTTGAGAAGCTTCTTCTTTCACTTGGGAAAATTCTGCATATGAGTAGAATAAATTTATCTGTCAACTGAAAATTATAAATAATTTGAAATGAAAACTAAAGATCAATTGTTCCTACTTTGAGATGTTGAACAATTTGTGTTGTCATTGCCAGTCTCTCTAAAGATGTGCACAATGAAGGTAAGTATAGTGCTAGAGATGAGCTCAAATTTGCAAACATCGCCAACTTTCAAGTCATTGTCCTTTGCAAATGCTTTCCATCCAGTTGTGAGATCAAAATGTGGTCCTTTAAGGGTCATCCTGATTAGGTACTTTGCAGGCCAAACTCCTTTATTTAACACCAAATAAATATCTCCTCTCTTCTTATCCAAATCAAAGTGTCTATTACCAAACTTACGTGGTATATTCTGCCAATCAAAAGAAAAGACAAATGTTAATGAATAAAAATTAGAAAGTTTTTGTTGGAGTACATAGTTATCTAATCATAATATCACTGTCATTATAAGCCATCTGTTCAGTCACTTGTGGTCAGGGTGAGACGGCAGCTCATCTATTTTTACAGTGTGACTACTATGCATTGTTGTGGCAGCTGGTCCGATCTTGGTTAGATGTCTCAGGCGTGGATCCTCCAAGTCTTCAAGAGCATTTCTTTCAGTTAACTCATTACTTAGGGGGCACGAAGGCTTGTCGATCTTTCCTCCAGTTGTTGTGGCTTTTGTGCGTTTGGTTAATATGGGCCGATAGAAATAACAGGTTATTTAATAATTCTCAAAGCTCAATGTCTGAGCTTTTGGAAAAAGTTAAGTATCATACTTATTGGTGGTTGAAGGCTCATAGCACTATTTTTGTATATGGTAGTCAGAGATGGTGGTCGGACCCCTTAAAATGTTCGGGTATCGGCTAGTCATGCTTTGATTTTTGGTTGTAACAAATTGACTCTTTGTTCTTTTGGAGTGGTCTCTTTAGCACACCTTGTGCTAAGGAACGACTCCATGTTTGTTAATATAATCCATTTTTGATTCTTCAAAAAAAAAATATCACTGTCATTATAATATATCTGCTAATATTCCAATAAACATTTATGTGATAATATCTGATTGGGATAATTGTTGGGACCAATTGGTATCAACGGGAAATATGAAAAGAGAAAGAAATCATAAACTATGTATTAATCATGATCAGAAAATATGTATTAACGAGTCACAAAACGTATTGAAAGTTATCCTTCGTCAGTGCATATGTAGTTCTAGCAACCAAACTCTCTTTGCAACTTACCATGAGAAATCGGTGTTCCACGTATGATGCACGCATGACAACAACAAAGGATGGATTACATGTTTTGAAAGATTGTGCTCTTTCAAGAGCTGTTACTCTCTTAGCAGTAAGCACTTGTTTCCCTGCAAAATTTGAACACAATAAGGCTGATATTTCATGATATCATCTTTTATGTTTCTATATATAGAAACCTGCTAAAAATGTATGCGAATTCCAGGTGGTTTTACTAGTTACTAGACTTAACATGTGGTGAAAATATACCATTTAAATGTTTTTTTAAAAAATAAAATAAAAAATTGGAGAAGGTAAAAATTACTATTAATTAAAAGTTGCACTAGTAGCATTGATCTACAATAGTTCTGAAGGGATTTGAACTTCATCCATCGACACATCATGGAAAGAAAAGCAATTAATTTATGTTAAATTGTGAAACTTTTATTAGACAATGAAGACACAAAATCTGATACCTTTGGACTCTCTGCCAGCATGATGCAAAGTTGCTACCTTATTCAATTTCTCAACTTCAACACAACTATTGCTTCCAATTTCATATGGTTGATGGAATTCAAAAGAGGAGTTAGCTTTTCTCTTTTGACCATTGGAGACCTTTTTGGCTGCAACTCTTTGGAAAGGATAATTTATCTCTAAGGCACTCTTTTCAAAGATGCGCACAAGAAAACGAGAATTTCTTAGATATTTGAAAAGCAGAAGATGGCCATGAGCTAGAGAGTGATGCTCTGCAAATTCTTTCCAACCCTTTTCAAACCATATTTTGCCATCACTATTTACCAAATTTAATTTCCATTTTGCACCATTTGGAGTCCTTAGATATATAGCATTTGATAAACCTTCTCCATATTTCTCCACAAACTTTCTTGGCATCATCTATCAATTAATTAAACCAAATTAGTATGCATGATAGTACTTTTTTAAGTAACATGAGACTCCTAAATCACATTTGCCACAATAATAACTTAGTTTTCAAATCAGGCCGGCCGAACTAACTTGTCCAAGCCAAGTGGGCTGAATTGAGTAAACAGGCTGCACCAGCCCATAGTTTCATTATGCTACAAATTTGGTGAGAATTGCTCTTCTCACATCCGTTTTTGCTCATTCCCACCCTACGTGAGTTAACTCTCCCTACGTGAGTTAACTCACGCAGAAAATACATCTGTGTGACACATTAGTGGACCAAACTCAAATTTTCAATTATAAGTCCCCTTTGAGGGGGGAAAAATTGTCTTTAAATATAAGCTCTGCAATTTACTATGTACATTTTTTTTTAATTATAAGTCCCTTGTTAGATGGCATTTATATCAATCTATGTACATTTTGGTAGTTATGTAATGATACATGCTATCTTACCCAAGTTAATTACTTGCTGGTTTGGTTTTAAAAAAAAAAGTTCAAATTGGCCATGTAGCGACATAGATGAGTAAAGGTAATAATGCTACAAACCAACAAATGCATGCAAGCAAAATACAAAGTAAAGTAATCATGTTATAAGATATACAAACAATATAAACTACCTGGACAAAGAATCTAACTCAAGATTATCGAAGAAAAATAAGAGAATCTAAGTTAAAGGCTTACAAGTTTTCCTTCATGAAGATTTTGAGCAAGTATTATCTTGAAAAAGAGGATTGGCTTCACCTCAGGAGTTTCACTAGCCATGACTGAGTACTGCTTGCTATGAGACCGAGTGTGTGTGTGACACTCTCTTTATTTTGTGGAAGTAGTTGAAATTTATTGTGTTTGACTACTTCATTTACAACTCTTGATGAATACCCTATACTACCCTACTCTTTTCTTAAATGCGTAGTATGCTTTAATTTATTTTTCCATCTGACCATAGTTCAAGGCTTTTTTGAATTAGTAATAGAAAATGAAAATTACAGTGTTTTATTGATTTCATTATACATCAATTCCATACGCACAAGCATAACCCCCCTTTCTATTAAAATTTGGAAAATGTTACATAGACACCCTTTATTCCCATACACCTCATGCATTGGGAAGAGATAAGATGAGATAAAAGAGAAAGTGTGTTTGTGTGGGGTCCATATGACCATATGTCCAATTTTTGTGTGGGTGTCCAAGGTATATTGCCACTTAAGGATGTCTATGTATCATTACTCTAAAATTTACACCTACGATCCTTAAAAAACTGTACCATGAACCCCCTTAAAAACTGACCATGAACCCCTTGATTATATAATGTTGCACTCTGCATCCAATCAAACACTGCCAGCACTTAACTTGTATCTTTTCACTCTCATTGTATATGTAGTTAGTGCCACTACTACAACCACACAATATGTGCAGTGCTATTGCTACAAGCCTATAACCACATTCTGACCCTTCATTCACTTTTTCCATTTTCTTAATACGTTTTCCATGTCTCCTTGATATACTTTCCTTTATCCTTTGTCATTTCCTTTAATTTGAAGTTATTTCACGTGCACTTTTTTTTTAGATGAGTGTTATTCTAATGTATTGGTTCCACTTTTGGAATGATTACAATTGTTTCTCAAGATGTCGAGTTGACTTGTATGTTTGGTTGTTGTCGAATAGAATTGGGTATGTCTCAAAAAATTTAGGGTACGTTTGTTTTAGTTTTAAAAAAAATAGATTTTGTGTTAAAAGAATCTAGAGATTAATTTTTAGAGATTTTAAAAAAAATCTGAAGTTATTTTTGTTTGCCTACAACCCATAAAAATCCATTTTTTTCAAACAAAAAGTTTTAACATGTACATGTGCTACCTCCTTGTTGTTGAAAAAAATAGATTTTGAGAAAAGCTAATCCTAATAGCTTTTCATTTCAGGGTCAAAATAGATATTTTGTGATAAAATGATTTTTCTAAAAATCTTAAACAAACACTTAAAAATGAAAAAAGTGATTTTTTTTTGAAAAAAATCCAAAACAAACGGGGCCTTATTCTACTTGAAATTAAGATTTGTAGCTTTTGATTCTAGAATTGATTTTCACATACAAATTTATAATTCAACTTACTTTTACATAAATAAATCCAAACGCAAATCACTTATAGTCAGATTTACTTTTAACCAAAATAAATTATATCAAAATCAATTATCTTTATCGCACAACCAAACAAACACTTAATTTCTTTGATATTTAAATTAATTATTATTAATATTTTACTCATTATATTTTGAAAATATTCAAAAGTATTCATATGATCCCAAAAATGAAGCCATTGGGGAAGTTCTAAAAAAATATAGCATAATGATTCAGAAAAAATTTAGCTTATATACAATTTGTGAAGATTAGGTTGAGTAATCAAATATGAGATGAATATGTATGCATGTAAACTTTTGAGTGGAATATTTTTTTTTTTAAATATATTATTATATTATAATTATTAATTAAAGTTTAAAAGTTCCATAAAAAAAAATTAAAGTTTAAAAGTTTGAACCTCTGCTCTAGGGTCCTAGCAACGCCGTAAGTGAGACATACTCCCTCTAGTCACATTTATAAGAAAAAAAACACTTTTTTAAATACATTGAATAATTAATGTATGCAGTCACATTTATAAGTTAGATACATTAATTATTCAATGTACCTAAAAAGTTGTTTTTTGTTTATAAATGTGACTGGATGGAGTATATTATATCACGTACAATCTTTTTCTACTATTAAATTAAGGAGAATGCTAATGAGTGCTCTCGAGGCATTGGTTAAAGTCTTAAAACAAATATGTTTGTATCAAAAAGTGATGTAGTTATTGATAAGATAAAAATAAAAACTTATATTTTCAAGATAAAATTTCTATTAATGGAATCTTTAACCAATACCCTTAGGGCACCGGTTAGCAAGACCCTTAAATTAATTACTAAAAGATTTGTGTGATACATTGCAATAATTATAAAAAAATAATTAGATTGTTAATCTTTTTTTTTGACAAGTAGTCTGGTGGTTAGAATTCCCTTTTTTCAAGATGAATAAGTGGGATGTCTGGGGTTCGAACATCGGCCTCCGCATATAACAATGCATGTCCCTACCAAATGAGGTATGTTCACGGAGACGGTTAATCTTCTATACTACAATAAAGAAAATAACCCTTTTCAATTCTTTTGGGCCAACTTTTCTCTTTCCAAAAATGCTCTCAATTTTCAATACAAATAGTACATGTAACAAATAGATAAGAATAAATTTAAATATTGAAAAAAATGTACAAACACGATATGAATATATGTCTGTTTTTTTTCCTTTATAATTTAAAAAGTGTAACAAACTAGATAAGTATATTTATACTTACTTTTTCATTATCCCAATAAAACCCCTAAACAACTTTTTCTATAATAAAGGTTGTTGTTGGTGTCATTAAACAAAAAAGAATGAGTAAATTACACCCCCCCCCCCTATTATGTTAAAATATACACTCCCCTCCTTTAAAAAGTAAAATCTACACTCCTCTTCCCTATAAGATGCCTGAATAATTAAATATTCACTACACTTTAATATATTTTAACATAAATAAATATTTTTATGATATATTCTAATTTTGAACCACCATTTAAAACAAATCATTTCTTTATAATTTAAATGACAATGATAATTAAATTTATATATTTTGCTATTAATTTTATAATTTATAGTATAAAATTAAATTTTAAATAACCATACTTTATTATCTTTAGTAATTTTTCACATATTTTAATTTTATCTTGGGTTGTTTCACAATTAATAATAGGGTTTAAAACTATATGTTAATGAAATTGTGAATAAAAAATAGCGAAAAATATGTGCTCAAATTTTTATTACATTAAAAAAGACCCGCAATACTCTTTTTTCGAAGTGTGTTAGATTTTTTTTTTTGCTAGATTATTAGAAATTAAAAAAAATATTGAGGGAGTAAAATGTAGATTTTAACATAAGAGGGGAGGAGAATGTAATTCAAGCTTCTATTAGAGGAGGGGAGTGAAATGTTTTCTAATATGTTTTGAATAAGAGAGGAGGGTAGTGTATATTTTAACATAAGAGGGGAGATGAGTATAATTCAAGCATCTTTGAGGGGAAGGGAGTGTAATTTACTCAAAGAATTTAGATTTTTTTGATTATATTGTTGGTGTAATTGAAATAGATAATCATGGTTAGTTTGCTTTGTTATAACTTGAAAGCAACAAACATTTATATTTTTAGTTTTAATCAAAATCAAAATTTCAAAGAAAAAACATCGTTCATAATTTTTAAACGTTAGCGTAATAAAAAGTGCGGATGCTAGTACTGTAAAATGTTTATAGATATTAAATAAAAATTATGAGTATTAATGCAATGTTTTTATTAAATATTTTTCTCTTATTTATACAAAAATTTGTTAAATAGTTGAGGCACACCAGTTATGGATATTATTTGCTTATATATGTGAAAACAAATTTTTACATAGATATATGATTTGTTAAATAGTTGAGTCACACTAGTAATGGATTTTATTCGTTTATATATGCAAAAACAAAATTTTTATATAGTTATACGAGAAAGTTGATATGACAAAATTTTGAAAACTTTTGACTATTTTCAAAATCAAAATTAATGTAGTGTTTCTATTAAATAACTTTTTGATTTTATATGCAAATGTCTGTTCAATGTTTGAATCGCACCCGTTGCAGATTTTATGTACTTATATTTGCATAAACAATTTTTAATATACATATATGAGAAAGTTGATATGAATTTTTTTAGAAAACTCATGACTCTTTTCAAAATCAAAATTAATGTAGTGTTTCTATTAAATAACTTTTTATTTTATAAGCAAAAGATTGTTCAATGTTTGTACCGCACTCATTGCAGATTTTATGCTTATATCTGCACAAACAAATTTTTATATACATATATGAGAAAATCGATATGATAACCAATAAGAATTGTTTTTACATTTTTCTGTCAAACTTATTCTATGAATAACCCAAAAAATTATACCTCAAACTACTACATTTTAGTTTTTTTTTAAGCTTAATTGCAGTCTTAGCTCCCTAAATATCACAATATGGCAATTTTGGTCCCTTATAAAACCAATAACAAATCAACCCCCTAAGTTTACCCCCTTTTGCACTTTTGGCCTCCATACATGGCACCCTGATCACTTTATTTATTAGGCTTAATTATAGTTTTGCCTCCTAAGTATGACAATCTTACGCTTTTGGCCCCTAAGAAAATAGAAAATCACACGTGGCACCTCACTTTAAGTGATATGGGTGCCACACATGCATTAACTTAATCAAAATTTACTTGATGGGTCAAAAGTGCAAAAGGAGTTAAACTTGGGCTAATTTATTATTATTTTCTATAGGAGACTAAAATCGTAAGATTGTGATACTTAGAAAGTCGAAACAACAATTAAGTCTTTTTTTTTTAGTAAAAATGTGAATTAGTGTTTTTTACTTATAAATTGGGATGGGGGGTAGTATATGTTTAAAAAAGTTTTACACCTTTAATCTCAAGCATCAAAACAAACATGGCGTGAACCGTGTAATAATCTTGAAGGTTTAAACCGAAAGGAGTTCAATTGAAAGAAGCAATGGCGTCGAAAGATTCAACACCACCGTATCAAAGTGCCGCGAGAATCTCCGATTCTCAATGTTTTCCTCAATACACTGCTTCTCTCAAATGTTAGATACCCTTATTCCTCTTTCTCTTTTACCTCTTCAATTTTTTCTTCTTTATTTCAATTAATTGTATTCAAAGTCTGAATTTTTGAGCACTTTTTAGGTATAAGTAATTTAGTATTATTAATACTACCCATTTGCTAATGTTTAGAAATTAGGTGAATTTAAATGTGTATAAGGTGCTTCAGTTAATTGGAAGTGAAACTGTGAACTTAGAGTATGCTCCTTCAAGGTCTCGAGTTTGAATGCTCCGAGTGATAATAATTCCTGTTGGACCGGTCCATACAGTGTTTTGCTCTGACTTCAATTGGGCCCCGCTAATGGACGGTGAGATTGGTCTTCTTAGTTGGTCATTGGGCCGGATACTGAGTTTTCGAGAAGAAGTAAAAAAGAAATTGAAGTACCGATATTTTGTTTTAACAATAAATTTGTAGGATGAAGTTTAGTAATTTATCTATGGAGGATGGTTATCAACTTTTCGTGATATATTGAAGTCCTATATTTTTCAACCCAGTCTATGCGAATCTCTAGTGTGTATCTATTTTTGACATATTCATATCTAGTCATGTGAGTTATGACTTGAATCTTGAATTATTCAGGTTCATATATGATATATTCGCTTATAAATTTGCTATGTTGCCTGTTTTTCCTTAAAAATATTATATTTTTATTGGTAATTATGATTCAGAATAAGATTCATTTTTCAACTCTGAAAATAGATCCACCGATTCACGATTTGATAACCATGTTTTTTGGAACAAAAAAAGAAAGAAAAGTATAAACGAAAAAAATGAAGTTCTGGAAGGACTTAGAATTTGTGATTTCATGTTATGTTTGGGAAGTAAGAGAAGGACTTGTGAGTGATGTTTGTCCTTGTGGTGATTATTAATGTATCTTACATTTGTTCCCTTAACATTTTCAGGTTTAGAAGAATTTAATACGGATAAGAGTAAATGTCAAGAACATTTTGATGTTTACAAGGAGTGTAAGAAAAAGGAGGTACTAGAATCTTGAACACTGTCTAGTCCTTGAATTGTTATACATTGCATATTTTGAAAGTGAGAAAATGGATCCTAGGAATTATGTTGCTCTACCTGAAATGTGATAATGATATAAACGGAAATGAAAGGTTGTAGCGTTGTTGGTAGATATTTTTTGTTTTCTGCAAGTAACTTGTAAGCATAGCTGATATTTGCTATGTACTTTGTCTATGTTCTCCCCTTCATCACATACTTATGTTTACTGGGTAGCTCTATAAGTATTTTGTATGTTCCCAATAAATGCAAGAAAGATAAAGTAGTTTACAATACATGCTAGGGGCTTTCTTTCTATGATTAGGCTTTGGTGGGATTGTAACATGGTGTCTTGGGAACTTGGTATGCAAAAATTATGCATTGGTGGTTATAGCTGTTGTTGTAAGTGTACTTTGTGGTAATTGGTTATTTATAAACATGATTTAGATTAGAATGAGCAGAATTTGTTTTTTCAAGGCATGTTTCTTTTCAAACCACTTGTCTTGAGGTACTGCGTGCTGATTGCATCAATCAGTCCTGTGAACTAATAATGAACCTATCACAGGTGCAGAAGCCCTATAATAACCAAAATTATTGAAGTTTGATTAGTTATTTTATAGAGAAACCTGTGGAGACAGGGAGTAATATGGAGGATGGGAGTGAGATCCCCCCTCATTGACATCCAGAACACTGAGATCCCCGAACTCCCCCCCCAACGGGTTAGCTGGTGTGGAGCTTGATTTTATGAGCACAATAAAGTCAGACCAGCTAGAGAGCCTCCAGTAAGACTTAATTAACATATGAGTGTCTGAATGGATTGATTAGATGAAAAGTTTATCGGGTGAAGGGAGAGATATATCTCATTACTCTAATAACTGGCGTTACCTGTATTCAATTTTTTTTTCTACCCCTCTTGGCCACCATTAGATTTTTACTGCAAATTTGACCTTAAATAACTTTTTGAAAGTTTAACTGGTTTCTATTCCCTCTGATGGTGGTTTCACCATCCATTACCCTTACAATGTAACTGGTAATAGCAGATAAATCTCATCAATCCTTTTACCAAGCTATCTGTTATCTTCTTGTTACACATAACTAGTTTAGAAGTTCCATTACCTGATGCTGTGAGGTGTTAACAAAGTTTTCCACGTGTAAATTTTATCAGTTGTATTTTGTTCTTCAGACTTCAAAACGTTTATGCAATCACATAAGCCAGCTAAGTGAACATCTAAGAAAAATGAACATAGCCTGTTAGATCACATAATTCTGGAGTTGGTCCATAAAGGGAAGAAACTAAAACATAGGCATTTTTTTCCTTAAACATAGGCATTTTCTACTACCATAGTAACTGAAGAGTAGTTTAATGTTGATGTATACTTGATTTATTTTTATTTTCTGACCATTTTCTAGTCATTTGTTTTGAATGACACGTGTATAACTTCATTTTGACCCTTTACGTCGTATTACTTAGGAAATTGTAATTGGCATTTTGAATATCATATTTTTCTTCGGTGTTGTGTTGTTCTCTTCCTTCGGCATCATACCTTGGTTGTGCACTAGGCTTTTTTTATACTCGGCATCATACCTTGGTTGTGCGCTAGGCCTTTTTTCTTACTTGCTGTCTTATTCTATTATTTGAACTACCTCCAGAAATGAAAACAAACACCAAACTCAAGGCTTTGCATAAATTAATTGGTCCTATGTCTCTCCAAAACATACACTGAATTTTGTTGCTGTACTTATTGTTGGGTGTTGACAGCTTGGCATCTATGTATATGATGTGGTATAATTATATTCTCATCTCTGTAGTCATATTGATGAATGCTAAAGATACATTTTTTGTTACTCTTTTCAACATACTCTTTACAGTTGGGTGAGTTTCATGCTTCATGTACTATCTTGAGCTCACCCTCTAGTTAGTTGGACTCAAATGCAATTTACTAAATAATAAAGTGTGTTGGAAAAAGTTGACAATTCTTACTATCTTGGGGCAACTCTCTATTTAGTCCACTTAAATTGAAATTCACTCAATAATAAAAGAGTGTGTTGGAAATAATCTCCAAATGTGCATTGCTGTCGTTTCTCATCCATATTAAAGCATATGAACTGTGACTGTCTCTTCCTGTGTAATTGAAACATTTGACATGTATATGATAGCTCAGATCAAATAGACTTTTCAGAATTGTTTTATAATTGTAGTATCATTGCTCAATAATGCTGCATGAAATATTTCTATTTCTCAATTCCGTTTCCTTTTTTTAACAGAGGGAGGCAAGATTGGAACGTAATAAAACTCGGTCCTTGTTCTCATGAAATCTTGGCAGAGTTTCACTTACTGTATCATAGTTTACAAAGTTACTGGTTCACCAGTACCAGTGGTTCATAATCATATATGGTAGTGTTGGCCATTAAGGTTATGAATTTATGTCAAGCCATGACAAGGTGTTGCAATAAATATGTAAATGGTACTCTACACTGTCGTTGTTTTTGCATCAGTACTTGATTTAGGTTCCAATAAACCACAGGGCCAGTTTTTTGTTATTTACTAGAGCATGTTGCTTTTAAGGATGCTGACTTGTTTGTTACTTTTTTACTTGATTATTAAATCAACGAGGGAGTTGAGACCAAATCATGAAAATTATATAAATTTTCATTCCCTTGAAACATAGTTCAACTCTGCAGAGAATTCCGTGTTTCCACCAAAATAAAATTATCAGTGAATGTAGTAGTTAAAAGTATGAATTGTTTTTCACGTGAAACCAAACACACAAACTTCTATACTAGAAGTTGTTAATTTTACTGTGGAACAAGCATTGAGAATCATTTCCCTAAAAAAAAAACATTGTGTGGCTGATGAGTTTTTACTTTGTCCGTAAAATTGTCATCCATGATTAGAATAAGAGTTGCATAGTTAGTTAGTTGAGTTTGTTGCTTAACTAACAAGTAACTACTATAAATAAGTTGTAATCACATTTTTCATTCACTATTGAGAATTGATACAACACAAATACTTTCTCTCTCAATTTCATCATCAATCTCTCTTCTCTACCATTCTTTTCACAAATTGCTTGTATTGCAAGAAACACAATAGCTGCGCTCACAATCATTGCTTGCATAATGCATTCTAGATACAACAATCATGACTCGAGTGTTGTTCTTGCTATCAATGAACAAAGGTAAGAATGTGAAATATGATTTCTTAAGTTACTTTGATTGAAGTGGTTGAGTCTGCCTGGATTCTTCGTTGTCTCTGCAGCCTTTAACTAGTTAGACTAATCTTACAACCGAAATATAATAAGCTCAATTATTAGTTTAATCTGATGGCTAAGGTGATTTAGCTCCTAAAGCTCAGTGAAGTAAGCAATGAATGTAAGAGTATATTTCCGAGTGTTTGCGATCGAAGCACTTGACTCTTGAACAAAAATCTATTGTAGACAAAAGCTTCTACTTTTGGATTTTCCATATCTTTAATAGATATAATCTTGCTACTTAGTAATAATTATCATCATCATTATATCCTATAGTTTTGTTGCTTATAGCTTTTGTGACTTCTACTTAAGTTTCACAATTTTTAGTGAGGCTTTTTTTCTAGTAAGAAACATTGCAATATAACATGGAAGGAGCATTACTGCCACCAGGTTTTCGTTTCCATCCAACTGATGAAGAACTAGTTGGATACTATCTTAAAAGAAAAGTGGAAGGACTTGAAATTGAGCTTGACGTTATTCCAGCGATTGATTTATACAAATTTGATCCATGGGAGTTTCCTGGTAATCTTCAATTTCACATTTTAATCATTTGCATCCTAATATATATAAATAAACGCGTAAAAAATAGTATATTTCAAATGTAAGGTTTAATATGGTACATCATATATAATTTATATCAACCAGTGTGAAACAGAATCTTTTATGTAAATTTTACTGCATAGTTTATGATAAGGAAATTTGAGAAGCCTAGTTCATGAGGTGTGAAATGCAGAGAAATCATTTCTATCGAAACGAGATTTAGAATGGTTTTTCTATTGTACGCGTGATCTAAAGTACCCTAATGGATCAAGAACAAATAGAGCTACCAAACCTGGCTACTGGAAAGCCACTGGAAAAGAGAGAGATTGTGTGCCAGTGTAGTTCATCCACTATCACATTCACAGGCAACTGCAAAACACTTGTTTTCTATCTTGGAAGGGCTCCTTTAGGCGATAGAACTAACGGAATATGCACGAGTATCTCGTCACCGATGATCTTAGCCAAGACTCGCCATTATTTTAAGGTACATATAAGCCATTAATTAAGTTTTATATGTAGCGTCTGTGTATTTTCATGGTCTTTCAATGTTGAACGCACGTCAATTGCAAGGCTATGATCTGGGGCTTTTACTTTAACGTGACCTGGGTTAATTCATACATACAAAAATGTAAACTAAAGAAATGTAGGGTTAAATGTGTTTTGAATGGGTTTTTGCAAGAATCTTTAGAATATTACAATATCTATCCAAAATAATAATAACATTTTTTTTTTAACGAAATATGAATTAAATATGAGTAATAAATTTTTTTGTTACGGTTTCTTTGTAACCGAGGGAAAAATAAAATTGTGAAGAATAACATCTACTTGATACATGAATTAAGCTCATTTGCATGTCTTTTTTTTTTTTGCTATTTGTTGTGTGGTCTATGAGAACTGAAAATTAATTGTGTTTTAATTGAGATCAAATGCTGACAAAACTACAAAGAGAAGTGGGAAGATATATGTGTTTATTAGCTGCTTCAGTTGTGAGTAGGTATAGGGAAATGCGGTGAGACTACTTAAGAACAACGTATCAATCATCATTGATCAATTCTACCACTTCTCCTATTTTAATTGGTCATGAAATGACATATATATATTATTTATTAATTAAAATATTCTAAACACTTATCAAATCTAAACACATATTACAATTAATCAAACCCGTGCAATGCACGGGCTTCCACCTAGTTTATCCATAATTACAAGAATTTTCCATCTTCAGTTTGCCAAATTTGTTGAAGATACATTAATTATGGAAGAAAAAAGTTGGGGGAAGGGGAATATCCAAGCGTTGAAGTCTATTTTTTTTTTTATTCTCTTTGAACTTATATTAAGTTTGAAAGTAAATTTTAATAAAAGTTTACTTGTTGGAGTAAATGTATTTGATATTCGGTATTTGGACATTTAAAAAGTGTTTATGTGGATATTTAATGCTAAGTTTGTATGTTCAACTTCACTCTTCTCAAAACTTTGGTTCCATATTATTCAATATTGATCTGAAGCAAAATCGATCAATTACATTATTTATAATGTTGTTCAAGAAACATTTATCTATAAATAAGAAAAAATGTGTATAAATAATAATATTTGGTGTCATAAACACTTTTTGAACTTATCACCTCAATGTTAAATAGTAACATAAACACTTTTTTAATGAAGTTGGAATAAAAAGGGTGATAATGTAATTATTTTATGTGAAGTGGTTTAATCATTTTGGAATAAAAAGGGTGATAATGTAATAAGAAGGCTTCATTGACAATACTCAAAGAAGAAATAAGACATTGGAATGTGGTGTTTCCTTATTTAGTTTTCTTACCAACGGTATGAGAGAATTGACATTCAATATTATTCTAAAATCTAAATTCAAAATCCTAAGATTAGAGACATCTACAATATCCAATAATATTTGAAGTAGCATTTTTATTTTTATTTTGCTCTATATAAGCTTTCCATCTTTTTTTCCCAACATTTCATGTGTTTAGTATTTGACTATTACTTTTTTTCATCCTATGAGGTTCGCCAAAACCCTTTTTTTTTTTCAAAATGCCCCTCAGCTTTTAGAATCCGAAAATCAGTTCGGAATATGCAATCTGAACCATTTCGATATATAAAAGCAAATCCAGCAACTTCTCCCATTTTACAGTTTCACTTTCTCTCTCCCTTATCCCAAAATTCAAAACCCACAAATTGGTCCAATCTTGGAGTTTTTTTTTCTCAAAATTATCACATGAAGCTTTATCAAAAACCAAATTGAAGGTTAGGTATCATCCCATAAATGCATGTTTATATCGCTTGGAAGCAATTTAAGTGTCGGATGCATTTCTCAGCCAAAACACATCACTTCTGTCTCTGTGCTGAGACATTTCGGATTATATAATCTGAAATGTTTTATAACTTTTTAGATTATATAATCCGAAAAATGTTTTTTTTACTCCAAAGTTTGGCATTTATGGGGTGTTTGACACTTTTCGGATTTTATAGTCCAAAACTGACTAAAAGTGTTCGAATTTTATAATCTGAACTGTTCCAATGTGTTTCAGGATCAAGGTGCTTCAGTGTGCTTCAGGTTCCAACAATTTTTGAATAATTCGGATTTTATAATCCAAACACAGTTCGGATTATAAAATCCAAACATAGGACATTTTTGAAAGAAAAAAATATAAGGCGCGTGATAATGTAGTGATAATGTAATAGGATGGGAAAAATAATAGCCTTAGTATTTTCATCGTCTCTCCTACCTTAGTGACTTTTTGTTTGATCCTATATCATGGGAATGGATAAGGAAACTATGGATTCTTGCACAATGCATGTTTGTGTTATGAATTTAGTAATTTTGTAGTGATGTATCTTTCAAAACACCTGCAACAAAAACAAAATCTAAAAATAAAATTCGCCCTCTTTTCTAAATTTCATTAGGGGGCCTTTTACGATGCATGTCAACGTTATAATTATCAAAAGGGAAATGTTAACCGGTACCTTCAGGGTACTCTTTAAGACTTTTAAATGGTAACTTTTTAGGAAAATATGTGTAATCAATACATTGGAAACCAAAAATTTGACCTTTTTTTATAAAATACTAATTTCGTCTTTTGGAATCCTTAAGGAGTGCCCCGGAATTACCCGTTAACAAGACTCTTATCAAAAAACTATACACCGATTTCATAATTAGAAATGATTCCTTTAATCGACAGAAGATTCTTTTATCCATAACTTGGAATGTGTATTATTAAGAGAAAAATATCAGATTAAGTCTCTGATTGTTGTTAGTATCTAATGTGTGTACAGTTCTAATTGTAGTTTGAGAAATGGATTTTATGGTGTTTCTTTGTTATATGTGATAGAAGACAACATAAAGAGAATTAGAAAACATTTCAAAGAAGACAACATTTCTTACTTCAACTGAACGTGGTGTTTCACACATATTGTTCATTTCTTACTTCAACTGAATGTGGTGTTCCACTTAATTTGAAGTTCTTTCTAATAGAGCATTTGAGCCCTGTATTTTCTTCTTTGAATTTTATTTTTACATTCTTAAAATTTAAGATATTAAAAAAAGTTGGTAAGTATCAAAGTAAGAAAAATTGAATAAATTACTGATTGGTTGTTGACATTGTAAGGTGCCTTCAAATACGTCTTTAAGATTATAAATATTTCAAAAATGTCTTTGACTCGGTCTAATTTTACTCATTAATTCCGGTGAGAGTAATGTTAGGGCTAAATTTAAAGTAAATTGTATTTTTTTTTAAGAGAAGTAAATCGTTAAATATATAGACCAAATTGATCGATCAACTTAACTGTTTACTAGAATCAGAAATCTTTTTGAAATAATCACAATCTCATTGACCTATTTTGTAGCATTTTACAAAGCTAGAGACTAATTTTGTTGCTTACTCGAGAAAAATCACATAAACAAAGACACACTCACAAACAAGTACATCGTTGCACTTTTAAGATTCTATTATGCATGGTTGGGTTTGTGTGTATGAGCGAGTAAAATGGGTGTGTATATTTTTACTTTTTTTTCTTTAATTAATTTAATCTTTGTGATGATACAAATACTTTAAATACCACTGGTTGATCCTGTTGATGAAAGAATGGGAATATGCATATATGTTCAAGTTTTGCATCGTGTACTTCTATTTTGTCCACATAACATTGTTATTATTCAAGTTTTAAGCTCTATTATCGAAGAACAGTGATATTTGAACATTCATTTAAGACAATTCTTGTGATAACTTGTTTTTTCTCTTTTTTCATTGGTAAAAAACAATAGAGAAAGAAAAAGGAAGAGAGAGAATAAGAGTATAATGAGAGTATGAGAGAGAAGGTTGTCAAAAAATTGTCATAGTTGTACAAATATCATTTCTCATTATTGAAATCTTTATTTCAACATTTCCTTCTTTAATCGCTAGAGGAGCCAAACAACAAAAATATAAGTAACTGACTACTTTTACTTTTCACTGAGTTAACTAACTTCCTAAATCAACTATGTATAAACGCAAAATAAAAAAGGAGGAGCACACCGTAGAAAGAAAAGAAATAGTCAAGGTAACAAACTTCCTAAATCAACTACTTTTTCCATCTTTTGCTTCTGTTTTATATATGTCTTCTCCTTTGCTCAACATTTCCTCTGAAATTTTACTGTTGAAATTCTTCTCTTTACTTTTCTTTTGGTGCTTATATATTTTTGTTTACGTGTCGCTATTTTTTTCCTTTAAATGCATCGGTTACATTTAAAGAAAATATGTTTAAAGAAACGAGATCAAAATAAAAAATTCTTAGGATTTGTTATCAGAAAGTCTTAGAGTATGTTTGGATGAGTTAGTTGGAAATTCTAGAGAAATTAAATTCTAAAAAATTCAAATTATTTAACTGAATTGGCTTCATTTTTAAATGTTTTTGTTTGGATAGAATACCAAATAATCTCATTGTTGTTATATTTGGGCTACTTAAACTTTTGGATCAACTTTGAAAATTGAAAAAAGGGGCCAGTTTACAATTTTTGAAAATTTTAAGAGGCCAATTTGTATTTCTTAAAAATTTTGAGGGATCAATTTATAATTTTTTAAATTAGGGGTTAATTTGTAACTTTTAAAAATTTATTGAGGTTAATTTGAAAATTTTGAAAAAAACGATGACTAAAATGTAAATTTTGAAAAAAATCATAAGAAGGAAGAATTTTGAAATTTCTAACTTTTAGGTGTCATTTAAAATGCTATAAATTTAACTTGGCTAAAACACTTCATAAATTTCCATAATTTTAAAAATTCTCCAAATTATTATCCAAACAATAGAATTAACCTAAAATGATTTGAATTCCCTCAAAAAATTCTATTACCTCGAAACATTCTCTATTCAAATGGATGAGGTAATTGGGAAATTTTAAAGAATTTAAATTTTTAGGCAATTTAAATGATTCAATTAAATTACTTTCATTTCTCAATACATTTGTTTGGATGGGTAATAAGAAAAAATCGTTGTCATTATTTATTCGTGACGATAACGACGTAGGATTTATGTTTAAGAGGATGGTTGAAAATAATGTGTTACATCTCTATGTTCATTCCAACTGCAGGTGCCTAGAATGTTTGCGAGAGATTTGATGTCATTTAGTGTAATGTGTTGTATAATGCTTCACTTTTGTCGAATTCCAAACATTTGTGTAACATTATTTGTGTAATGTTAATGAATCATTGATAAATTATGTGATGTTGTTGGTTAATACTTGGTGGTTGTTGTTGTATTGGTTGAATTTCATGTGGAATTACCATTTGAAATTACAGATAAAAACAGGCCGAAAATGGCTAGAAACATAATGTTGACTGCACTGTCTACATTTACTACCATTAAAGTTAAAACAGTCATTTCCATGTGTTTTTAAGAAATAACTGATGTGAGAAAAGCAATTTCCATATCGAAGTCCTTAACTATGCAGGCATACCCGACCCATATGGATCCTAATGTGATATTCAGGCCTTGGCCACATAGACGTGCAAAGTGCAATCCAAAATCTTGTTGCCTTAATATTTCTATGGTAACTGCCCTTTACCTTACACATTTTGCTCGCGTCAAACTGAAATACCTAAAATACTCTTGCGTGAGTTAACTCACACAGGTGTTAAAATTTGCGCATCTTAACATGAGCTAAGCAACTTAACTCACGCTGGAATTAACACTTGTGTGAGTTAACTCACATAGGAGTATTTTGGGAAGTTTAGTTGGGAGCGAGCAATAACTGTTGGGTAAAGAGCAAAATTCTTTTTTTATATGGCCTAAGTACCCACGTACTTAAAACAAAACATTTTCTTTCTTGGCTTGATTGGATCATTAATTAATTTTCAGGTTTCGTTTTGGTCGCCTAAATAATAAAAGTTACGTTTTGGTCATTTAATTTCATCTTCGTTAGTTAAATTTGGTTTTTTTAACCTAAAATTTATAAAAGTTACGCTAGACGAACATTTTAGGTGGTCAACCATAGACCTTACTAATTTATTTAATTTTAACCGTTTGATCATTTTAAAACAAAATAAACTTTTGGATCACGCAAGACCATTGAATCTAATCGTGAACGACTAACACATTATTTTTCTTTTTTTCATCTATCTTCGTACACCTTCAAACCCAGAAAAAGAAAGTGATTTGTAAAATAAGCATGTGTATTTTAGATTTGTAAAGTGATTTTTTATTTATTATAATGCTTTACGGTGAGTTTGGTTAAGGAATAGCGAAAATTGATTTTGATTGAAATTAATTTTCATCAAATTTTTGGTTTATTTTTGTTTTGTTTTTCTGGGTTTGAATATAAGAGTGATCAAGGTGTATGAAGATGAAGAAGAAAATAGAAGGAAGAAGATGAAAAAAAGGGAAACAAAAATCGTGCATTGATGGTTCACTGTTAGATTCAATGACCTTGTATGATACAAAAGTATATTTTGTTTCAAAATGATAAAGAGCAAACCACCAAATTGTTCCTTATTTTTGTAAGTCATTCCCAAATTAGTTCAAACCTCTATTAATATTTCAAACTAATACATGTCTTTGGTTTCTCAAATATAGCATATGTCTTTGTCAAAAGTTTTTCAATTAGGTTCATGTCTTTATGTTTTTGTCACATGACGAGGGACCTAATTAAAAAACTTATGACAAAGGCATGCACTAGTTTGGAATATTAATAGAACCTGAGACTAATTTGAGAGTGACTTACAAAGACAGAGATCAGTTTGAGAGTTTACTCAAATGATAAAATAATTAAAATCATATAAATTAAGATTAAATATGTTTTCGTTCCTTATAAAATTTCAAATTTCAAGTTTTAGTCCCTGTAAAAAATTTCATCAATTTTTGGTCCCTCTAAAATTTACCACCACTTATGAGATTGTTTTTAAATGAAATCATGTGTATCCTTCATATTTTATAATGAATGTTTATAGAGATGTTTATAATATTATAAAAATCTCTTCTACAAAAAATTTAAACTTTTTAACAAGATATGAATTAAATGTGAATTTATAAGGACCGAAAACTTAAAAATTCAATATTTAATTCATCGCTTGTTAAAAAAATAATTTTTGCAAGGATATATATGATTTTTTTTTTTTTTTAGGAAACATATGGTTTTACTTAAATGCAAAGACTAAAAGTCGTGACCGGAAATTTTTTATGAACCAAAAATTGATGAAATTTCTTAGAAAATTGCTCTTCTGACTTCAAAAACGTCATATTGACACATGAAAATTCCTTAAAAGCCCCCAACGATAATTAACTACCGTTTGCCAAACCGGCAACAGTTAACTGCCGCTGGCCTCAGCGGTAGTTAACTACCGTTAAGTTCTGCGAATAAACAAGAACAGAACCGTCACTTTTCCATTTTCCAGAAACATAAACACTAAAAACACTACTTCCAAATTTCTCCAAACTTCAATTGCACGAATTTGAGCCCAATTTCTTCAATTAATTCACAAGTAAGTTATTTCCTTCCTATTTACATGCAATGTAGTTTGTTTAGGGTGTTAGTTTTCATAATTTTGAGCAAAATGTTAGTTTTAGGTTTGGTTAGAAAATTGCAAACTATGCATGATTTAGATGCTTTGATATATTGTTGTTCCTGGAATTGTTGTTTAGATTAAGTGTAGGTACAATGTAGTTGTTTAGATGTTGAAATAACACTAATTGTGCTAGTAATTTAGAATGCAGTTAAGGTGTTTGATGAAATGCCTAAGTGAAAAAATCTTGCTTTTTTTGTGTAATTTTTTTGCAAATATGTTTAATTTTATAATGTATGTATGTTATAATGATAATAAGTTTGCATTTTTGCTTTTTTTGGCAAGTTTGATTAGTTTGGACATAATGATATAATAACCATGTATGCCTAGAATATGTATCCTTTATATTTGTATACCTTTGAAATGCCTAATTACATTGTCCATTTATTTATGTTTTTTTAATTTTGTATATGCACAAATATGTCTGGGGAGGATGAGCTGCAGCGACTCATTAGAGAGGACAGGATGCGCAAAGGTAAACAGGCGAGTACCACTAGCGCGCGGAGGAAGCGGGTGGACCAAAACCCGTATGTCGCAATGACTCGAAAGCGCAGAGACCCGAGGCTAGTTAGAGATAGCTCTGCTTATCCTGGATTTTGGTAAACTACAGAACTAGTTTAGGACAAGAGGGCGAGCGAGATCAGCCAGCAAGTCTCAAGACTGTTCGTGCTTAATTGTCTTCCGGAAAATTACGTTTGGTCTGTTGGAACAAAATACGTTTAACAAACATTACCCTTAGAGTGGGGGAAATTGTTAGTACAAAAATTGTTTAACATATGTCACCTTTAAGGTTTTGATGATAACAGGGTATTAAAAATTGTCAATTGGATATGCTAATATTTGTTCAAGTGTACAGGACCATAGACAAAGTTTTATATCTTTAAAGGGTTCTAAAAGAACAAAAGAGAGAAAAAGAATCAACAAAAAGGAAGCTTGAAGCGTCTGAAGTAAAGTGCTCCTGAAGTTCAAAAGCGCTCCTGAAGTGATGACGTCATCAGAAGCAACTTCATCAGAAGCACTTCATCAGAAGTAACCTCACCAGAAGCTAAAGTTCATCAGGAGCTGAAGAACTTAAAGCTTCAAAAGTTGGAATCTCATTTAATCTTGCCTAAGAGTTGCTAAAGACGTAAAGAAGTGCAACAACGGTCTTAAGATGAAATTTGAAAGCTCAGAATGCTTATTCTCTCAAGAGCGTTGAAAAAGGACAATTGTACGAACTGTACAACCACCTTCTCCACTACTTTGGTCGTGCTTTGCAACAAGATAAGGATAACAGCTCTGCCTGCAGAAATGTTACTTAATACAAGAATGGTTTTGAAATTGATCCTTCACAGGATAATAACCATATCAGACAAAAGATCATTGGTGATCAACAAGCTTCAAACGACTCTTTGTGTATGTGTACTGGCAATTCTCCAACGTCTCTTTCACACCTCTATATAAGGGAGTGAAGACCTCCTAGTCGGATACATCAGACAATCAAGCAATACACACGCATACAAACGCTAGACTCTCTAAACATTTCAAAGTTCATACTCTGTTTTGTTTGCATTTCAAAGTTACTTAGAATTTCTTAGCAAAGTCCATATTTTAGAAATTCTATAGTCTCAAGAGTCTAAAAAGTCTGTAATTGATTTGTATTGAGAACACCACTGATTGTATATCAAGTGTTCAAACTCAAACAATTTTCTGTGTAAATCTGTTTGTTTGTAAGTCTCTTGCTTGTGAGCTTGAGCATAGGAAATCTCTTGCTTGTGTGCTTGAGTAATTTGAAGTCTCATACTAGTTGTAGTATTGAGCATTTGTAATTTGAGATTACATTTTTAGTGAACTCTCCTTGGAAGTGCAAGGAGGACATGACTACTTCCGGTTTGTGGAAGGAACCTGTATAATTATTTTGTGTCTTTCTTCTCTCTCTCTCTCTCTCTCTCTCTATCTCTGTTTTTTTCCGCTGCATTTAGTTCTGAACATCACATCAGAAGCTGCATCTGCTTCTGAACTGTGACTTCAGTAGGAGTAAGAAAACGAAGAAAAAGAAAACACAATTCAACCCCCCCTTCTTGTGTTTTTCTCACCTTCAATTGATATCTAGAGCCTTGGTATGTTGTCTTAACACTTAACAGTGTAACAGAGAAAGATTCGAGAAAATATGTCTGGTGAAGAATCCATTTCTCGTTCTGGTACTTCTAATTCAGGTGCAGCTATACCATATGATTATGGTTATGGTGACAAGAAATCTGAGTCTGGAAAAGTGCCAAGATTTAATGGAGATCCTGAAGAATTCTCTTGGTGGAAAACCAACTTCTACAGCTATGTCATGGGTTTAGATGAAGAACTATGGGACATTCTGGAAGATGGAGTTGGTGACTTGGTCCTTGATGAAGAAGGAGCTGCTATTGATAGAAAGAAACACAACCCTGAATAGAAGAAACTCTACAAGAAGCATCACAAGATCAGAGGATCACTTGTCACTGCTATACCTAAAGCAGAGTACATGAAGATGAGTGACAAGTCCATTTCAAAAGCAATGTTTGCTTCTCTCTGTGCAAACTATGAAGGTAGCAAGAAAGTCAGAGAAGAAAAAGCTCTTATGCTTGTTCATCAGTATGAGTTGTTCAAAATGAAAGAGGATGAAAGTATTGAGCAGATGTACTCAAGATTTCAGACTCTGGTTTCTGGACTTCAAATACTGAAGAAAAGCTATGTAGCTTCTGATCATGTGAGCAAGATACTAAGAAGCTTACCTG
>Ga0228710_1001885_pt1 | contig 32355 bp, 15 predicted proteins | sample MedpolnodulmetaG_FD_177995 | JGI IMG/M metagenome (GOLD analysis project Ga0228710, IMG submission 177995) | Root nodule microbial communities from Medicago polymorpha collected in Santa Monica, California, United States - pink nodules | ecosystem: Host-associated > Plants > Roots > Nodule... | reverse complement strand
TTTTTTGGTTGTTTCTTTTTTTTTTTTTTGGGCTTAAATATTACACACGTTCTTGCAAATATGCCTCGCTTGAGTTTTGGTCCTTGTAAAAAAAAAAATTTGAAATCCGTCCTCGCAAAATTTTGTCTTTTAAAAAAATCCTTGGGCCTATTGAAACTGCTTGGTGGCACTTAGGTACTGACATGGCACATACTGACTGTGCATAATTGCCCAAGTGGCATCTGACGTGGCATTTAAATTAATTTAAAAATGTAAACAAAAAATGGAAATTAATTTTTGAAATAAAAAAAATCAGTTTATTTTTTTTAAATATAAATATTTAGATTTTAATTTTCCAAATTAAAAAAAAAAATTAGAAAATTATAAAAACAAATTCAAAGTTAAAATAATTTTTTTAGGAAATTAATTTTCGTAAATTAATAAAAACAAAAAGTTACATAACATTTTTTGAAAATTTTTAAAAAATTAGGAAGTTTATCTTCAGATTTTTCTTTCAAAATTAAATAAATTAAAAATATATTTTCAAAAATCTGGAAAAAAAAATTCAGAATTAAAAAAATCAAAATATAAAATTTATTTTCCAAAAATTAGAAGAAAAAAAAACTTTTGTTTTTTAAATTAAAAATATTTTTTCTAAAAAATTATGGAAATTAATAATATTTTGTTTTCAGTAGAATGTTGGTTGTTCAAATTTACTTGCTACTCAACCAAGATTAATAATATTTGATTTAATATAATAAATACTTCATCCAATAATAATAATCGATTCAAATAAAAACATTAATTTAAAAAATATAAAATATTTATATCAATATATAATATGTATAAAATATTTATATCAATATATAATATGTATAAGATATTTAAAAAAATATATAATATGTAGAAGATCTCTTGCAGAGCACGTTTCTATAAAATTTGAATGAGCATGTTTCAAAGGTTTACTTGATAAATATAATATATATAGGAGATATTTTTTAAAAGGATTTTATTTTTAGGATTCTTTAAACAAATAACTTATAAAAACAATTATTTAACATTATTATTTAGATTCTGTTAAAAAATATATCTAGCAATATTGAGACATTGTTTATAAGATATGTCACAATTTTAATGTCTAAGCATAAGTAAGTGTCTATATATAGAAGAAAAACCCTCTCAATCAATAAGATACCTTCCATCTTTTTCTTTTCTGGTCAAGTTTTCTTTCATCTTGTTAGTACCATAGCAAGTTAATATGATTATTTTGTTGCTTCTTGTTCTTATTGGGTTGAAGACAACGGAGACTGGTATGCACTTTGTCTAATCTTGATTTCTATTATGTCTTCTTCAAGAAACTTTTTATGTTGATCTTATATAAAACAAAATTGTTTTAAGTCCTAGAGAATACAAAAAGGTTATATGTTTTTCACACTAAGAACTAAAAGCATATAATTTAGGCGTTTTATTAGAGGAAGCTTGTTTAATTTTTTGTCATGTAAAAATTTATTCTTTTGTTTTTAGAGCTCTAAAAATTATTGTTTTGAGGGAATTTATCTCTCTAAGTATGAAATTGCTATCTTTTTTTACCTTGTAAATTAAGTGAATTTACTCTTTGGTTTTCATTCCTCCAAAATATACTTGTCCCATATAAAACGAGTGAAATTTAGTTTTTGTTTCATTAATTATTTTCTTTATGATTCTTTAGCATAATCACGAGGACCACTTTCATATTGAATGTCAGCTAACATGTTCAAATCACCTTTCAATAGACAACAATTAGTTAATGGATCTCTAACAATTGTATGACTTAGCAGTTAGCATAGTAATTGTAGCTTTCAAAAAATAAAGATTTTTTTTTTTGCCAAGATGAAAGTTAAAATTTACTCCTTTTACTTTTACTGAAATCAAAGACATATTTAACATATTTTTAGAAGGAACAAAATCAATGTGAACCAACTTTATAAAAATAAATATCACAAACGTATTTAACTTGTATTATTATTTTAATTTAATGCAGGTGCACAATCAATAGGAGTATGTTATGGTCGAGTTGCAAACAACTTGCCTCCTGTTGGGGAAGTAATAGATCTTTACAAATCAAATAACATTGCAAGAATGAGAATATATGATCCTGATCAAGCAACCTTGGAGGCTTTAAGAAACTCTAACATAGAACTTGTCATTGGGGTTCCTAATGAAAACATCGAATCAATTGCCAACAGTGTTTCATCGGCTAATGATTGGGTTCAAAACAATATATTAAAGTACTCTAAGGATATCAAATTCAGGTACATTGTTGTTGGGAATGAAATAGATCCTAATATTGATCCAACATCAAAACTTGTTCTACCTGCAATGCAGAATATTAATACAGCACTTGCATCTGCCAACTTACAAAAGCAAGTTAGGGTTTCAACTGCTATTCAAATTGGATTGTTGGGAAGTTCATATCCTCCATCAGCAGGAGCATTCAATCTTTCTTCAATTTCATATATAACTCCAATAGTTAATTTTCTAGTGGATAATCAAGCACCACTTCTTGCAAATGTGTACACTTATTTTAGCTACATAAGTGATCCAAAAAACATTGACCTTTCATTTGCTTTATTTACTTCACCAAATGTTAAGGTGATTGATGGAAATTATGAGTACCAAAATTTATTTGATGCAACATTAGGAGCACTTTATGCAGCTCTTGAGAAAGTTGGTGGTGCAAATTTGGAAGTAGTAGTATCAGAAAGTGGATGGCCTTCTCATGGTGGTGTTGCTGCATCTGTTGAAAATGCACAAATTTACTATGAGAATTTGATTAAGCATGTTTCTAGAGGGACTCCTAATAAACCTAATCAACCATTGGAAACTTATTTATTTGCTATGTTCGATGAAAATCAAAAAGAGTTTGATGAAACAGAGCGACATTATGGTTTGTTTACTCCTAATAAACAACTCAAGTATCAAATTAGAGAAGGGATATCTTCGTTTACAAGTTCATCTTCTCACCAATCTGGAAAAGGATGCATATTTTCTCTGTGTTTCTTCTTATTATTTCTTTACTTTGTTTAAGAAGTAGGCATTTTTTTATTAAGTAAGCATTTTTTTTTTATATCTCTTAGTTTAATATTTATTTTTAGACATATATTTATTTTTAGACAAGATATATAATTTATATTGAGTTTTTTTTTCCTTCGTAGTATTAAATTTATATTGTGATCTATGAGTGGATTTGGCGAAATAATATTGTGAAGTTAATTGGTATTTTAAGACGCTATCTTAGGCAAACATATTATGTCAAAAAAGTACTTTTTTTCATTGTTCAATTTTGATCGCTAATTTCAATTATATTCTACTTTACTTATTTAATGAGGAAACAATTTTTTTTTTGAGGAAATTGGTAAAAAAAATTATTAAAAGGCAATGTTTATTATTAGACAAGATTATTAATCTATAAGTAAATTTCTAGCCACTAAACTACTTGACGAAAAAAAAAAAAGACAAGATCATTCATTTACTTTACTTTATTTTCTTTTTACGTTTATTTTAATTCGTCTCCTGAACTATTTTGTCAACATCTCATCATAATTTTTTGCGATATGATATGATTTGCACCATATCATTTAAATTTCCATGTGTGTCACTCTTCATATTGCAATTTGCACTATTGCTACACTTATATTCAGTCTTTTTTTTTTCTTCTTCTTTCTTTCAACGTCGTTTTATAATATTCTTTAAACTCATTATAACGGTAAATTGTAACATTATTCTGCCTCATAATTTTTTCCCAATCATATGGTATGTTATATGCTGCTGATATCATTTGATAAAAAATAAATAAAAAATTCACCTGTAATCCAAATCTTCACAAACTTCTTTACCACAACATATAGGATTTCATCGAACTGATTATGGAGTCTTCTCGAGAAGAGCGCTTCAAGGTTTGTGTTTGTTTATTTGAAGGAGAGATAATAGTTTTATGTTGAGCATTTTAGATTTATTCAACAATTTTCAGGGAGAATTTACAACCTTTTGATACGCCGCAAGTGTACGGCTATTATCAGTCTGGGTATAAAAGGCTGTCGGATCATAAATTGGAAGCCTTGAAAAATTTCAAAATCAAGTAAAATAGAAAAACAATATTCTGTTACAATCCTATAGTTCACCAAAAATTATAGGATAAATGAGCATTTTCTGTAACATTCATAATGAACAAAGAAATCATGAAGATGATAAAGTCAAAGATCACACTGAAGAGCACAAGGCATATACAACAAATTAAACAAAAACAAAACAGCACCACTTTAAAAGACAAATTTCATAGACATTATACTTTGCGGTAAGTATTTACTTAAGAATCCGAATCATTCAAAAGAAATTGCAGCTTCTATAGGTTCATGCTCAAATAATTTGCGATAAACAATTGGAACCATAAATGAGAGCAAGGGAGATAAGGAGGGAGTCCCTGCAACCCTAGCCAGACATAGCAGCATCATCCACCACTACTGTTGTGCGAGAGTTCCTCCATCTCTCCACCATTTGTGTCATGTTCGGTCATCACTAGTGTAAGAGAAACCGGCATGTTGAAATATATATTATTTTCTTTTATTATTATTCTATTTTAATGGTAGTTTATTTTTCATTATATTATATCACTCCTTAAATTAAAGAGTTGATAAGTTGTATTCTCTCCTGTAAAAGGAGCACCATTTCCCTAGGAATTCCAATATATTCGAATAACACACTAGATAAACCAGGGTCTTTTCTATTTTACTCTGGTAATATTTATTAACAATTTGACCATTTTTGTTTATTTTTTGACTCCAGATCATTTTTCTTTATTAAATAACCGAAAATAGCTTCTTTTGGAGTAGTAAAACACTATACAGAATTTTATTTATAAATTAGTCCCAAAACACACTCATACATTACATATTTACATTCGGAATAATTGCGCAAGCCCCTCTCAAAATGGGGAAAAGAATTATTTAGGAACATCTAATTTCTGTTCTGAACAGGCAATTTGAGAACATCTAATGAGCTCTCCTTTTCTATAGATATCCTTCTTAGATACATTTAAAATTCCAGATTGCTCCTCAACTTTCTTTATCAGAAGCTTCAGTAATGGAACCTTCAATAGAGTTTTACGAGACCCCACCATTATCAACTTTCTCTGTAATCACGAAGCATGCATACCAATTACTTATAAGAGAAGTCTTTTAATGTTTTTTTTACTGAACAAGAAACAGCTCTAGAAAAACAAATTTTCGAATAAATAAGTAATAACATTCATTTGTGCAGATAAAAAAAGAATTGCCATCTCCTTCATTTTATGTAGAATGTTCTGCCTTGAGAAAGGTTTCATGATACTAAAACCACTTGGGATAACCAATTAGTAATATAGCCAAAGCACAAACCCAGTTTGGTAACTTTGTTTATGAGAACTTATCTAAGATAAATATTTAGCTCCTAACTTACTAAACGGCCTAAATTCATAGACTTGTATGCAAACGCTATATGACAGAGCTTCTAAAAATGCTAATATGCAGTGAAAAGTAGAAAGAATTTGAGCAAAACAAAACTACCTTAGCACGAGTAAGAGCCACATTTATCCTGTGCCAATCTCCGAGTAGAGAAGCGACACAGCTTGTTGGGTTCTCACAAGAACGTACAAAAGATACTAATATGCAGTCTTTATCTCTACCCTGGAGAAACAGATGACAAATTTATGAGGATCTTTCTCTATGTATATCATGTTCCCTAAATAACAAATTGTAAATGAGGTAAAAAAACAAAGCATACAAACTAAGGTATGCCTTCAATATTAGTGAAATGCTAACCACTCTGGACAATTTATGACATTTTTATTCGATTAATCTCTCTAAATGAAAAAATTTAAACAGGAATTAAAAAAAGCATAGTTCTAAGGATAAGAAAGATATTAAACCCTTCTAATTTTTGCTCCAGCTTTACCTGGTATTTGTCAATGGTATGTATCTCCAAGGATGTTATGCAAGTAGCATGCCGGATGAGGTTTGCCTGTGAATTATAGGGAGTAATAATGCCAATGTTCTCTCCTCCAATTCCATTTTTAACCAATTCCTTTGCAACCTGCATTATAAAATGAATGAGAACTGGACTACATGCACAAGGAGGTCAAATGGCATGAATATTTAATCAGTAAAGGGAAAAGAACCAAGTCGGACATTTGAAAAAAACTGTTCCACTCTGGGATTGGGACTGTTTCTAGTAACAGATGGGCACCAACATAATTACATGGGATGACTTCGGTCCCAAAATAATCAGGTGAATTGATGAATAAAGTTCAAAAAAGTAATGAAACAAGTTTTTATATCGACCAATATTATCTCAAGGTATAATAACCAAACATGGAAGAATTAAGAAATCATTTGATAAAAACAAAAAACATTAGGCCATTGACGAAGAGACACTAAAACTAATATATCAGCTATTACATGTTTTTGCATACAACCCCATCCTTAAAATTGTAAGTATCACAATGATTTATTATTATGTGTTACAATGATTTACCACAATGATTTAGTATCACAATGGCCAGTAGATCCATTCTGTTTCAATTTTGTTAGTGTTGGATCAGTCTGTAAATATAGATATAAAGACATTGTCTTGCATCAAAAATTCATTTTCATCATCAATGAATGTAATGATTGTTCCAGAATCTCTCTGATAGAGAATGATCCAGGAATGAAATGGCATTGTTTTGTAAAAACATGTGAAATAACAAAAATATATCATATTTGAACCTCAATTCAAGATTGAAGTCATAAACAAAATGACAAAAACAGACATGTCTGGATATACAAAGTTAGACAAAAAATTGGTTGGCTATACAAAGTTGGACAAAAATGTGGCTGGCTACACTAAGTTCAAGTTATGATTCATTAGAACGACTTGTCTGTATTATAAAATATATTGATAACCATGGTTAATACTCAATAGTATTGAAATTATGGCTAGTCAGAATCATCAATTCAATCCGAAGGGTTGGATGTTTACAGAAGACAATAATCCTTCACAGTATCCAACAATCTCACAATGGAAATATGTTGAGAATCAATATCCATGGTCCAAGGTTTGATATTCTTCCTACAAGAAAATGTGTTGTATTGCAAATACAAATGACATACCTCAGCGATTATGTGAGCTTCAATAGGGTTATTTACAATTTTGTGATCCCTTTCCTCTAAGGCAGGCAGCATATCTGAGTAGGAAAAGAAATATTCATATTAGTAATCCCATTTTCAATGTCCTTTAGGATAAATGATGAAAAAAGGATGATCTACAAACCAGTATCTATAAATATCACTGGCCTTCTGGGATTCAAAACCTGCATGTGTAAACAAAGAGGAATAAGATTCAACTAATTCTAGGAACATATGATTTTATATTAATATTGACCAAAACTATCCAATGTTTATGTTTATAATTAATATTGGTGAATTCTTTGTCCACATTTCAAGTTGATTCGTGATCTAAAATGAGTATAGACACTGTCACTTCTATTAATGATTGACCTTGATGTAGTTAGTTTTTTAAAAGGAAAGTTAACCTTGTATGATTTGTATATCCTTGAGAATTGTTATAATGAAAAGGAAAAGGAAAAAAAATTGTGTGCGGGGACTAATTGCTGGTTTATAGGTGATGTTCAACCTAAGGAGATCATAATTACATTGTTTGTGAATGCCAATGACCAGTTGCACGATATCTTCACCAAATTGCTTAAAGGACCAAGAATATCTTATCTATGAGACAAGTAAGATGCATACGCCATTGAGGGACAGAGTTGAGATATTTAACTTTGAAATATCATGTGATATACTATCATTGTAGATATTTTGTTGTAACATAATATGATAGATTTATATTAGATTAGAGATTGTTTGTATCCTTATCTTTGGTTAGATACATATTAGTAGTATAAATGAACATATTGAGAGTAACTCTCAACATATTTAGAACCAATTTCAGCCTTTTTCTAAAAATTTAAGTGTAAAAAATTCAGATCGCTTTAAAATTCAGAAAACAGTATCAGTTTCAGAATAATCACTTTATCTAACTTCTCAAAAGTTGCAATGTAGGCTGTTCTCTTAATTTCTCATTGGTCATCGGAGTCAAACACTGTAACAAGTACACATCCATTAACAATTGAGTAAAATAAAACGAGGTAATAGAACTAACAAAGGAATGACATTAAGATATTAAGCTATACATAGACATAAAAAGTTATACAGAAAAACAAATCAAAATTGATTGCATCGAAATTGAGTAGAAGCTCCACTAAACAAAACAAATTACGCAATAAATACAAATTCCGCACAAATAAGATAATGCAAATATGGAAGAGAATATCCTTACATCTTCTAGCCAAGGCAAACAGCAGTTTAAGCCAGAAAACTCAAGTTCGGCATTAGCTATCTCAGATGTACCACACCTCAGTCTGTCGCCATATATCAAGGCATTTGACAGGTCCATAATACCCTGACACATACGGTACTGTATACATTTTATTTAGTAACTGATGTAGAGAGAAAAGGAAGGAAAAATAACAAAACCATAGCTTGTAATGTAAATATGTAGTAGCTACAACAGACCTGACTCTGTAAAGCTGAAATTGCCTGTGGATGAGCTTCTGAAAGCCTACAAAATAAACTCATCCCCATGCCATTCTCTCGGGCCTCTGTACTCTAAGAATGTTCAGATAAAAAATTCAGTGTTATCAATGAATTTTGTACACAAAAGTGTTAATACTACAAGACTAAGGGAGCATACATGGACAAGTGGTGGCAGTTGATAATGATCCCCCACAAGAACAAACGTTGAAGCAAATCTTAGAGGGCCCAAGGACACCTACAGTGGAAAAATTTGCATTATAAGTTGTCATATGTATATTTGCAGTTATTAATAATAAATGTACATTTAAACAAATTAGCGCATGTAGTTTATTAAAAAATTTGAAATATATCAGATAGTATTTTCCACAAGGTATCAGAGTCTATCCAATATTTTGTTGGACCATCTGATATCAGGTCACCGCTATTGGGTCACATGGGTCACACTCCAGATGTCAGTCCTGGGCATGAAGGGTTGTATCCAGAACCCCCCATTAGATGAGATAAGGCCTGAATATGACTTTATACGTGGGGGTAGTCCTCACCAAACAAGCTGGTTTAGTAAGGGGGCCCAACTTAAATTCTATGATGGTATCAGAGCTCCCGATTTTTGGGGCCTTACTTCCGCATAAACCCTAGCCACCGTCTTTGCGGTTTCTTTTTGTTCTTTCCGCCTTCATTGCGGTTTCTTTGCTGCCTTCTTTGCATTCCCTTAGAATTTCAGTGCTTCTTATTGTTCGTTGGTCATTCTCCAGCGCAGCAAAATTCATTTGAAGGATTTTCTATTTTTCCTTTCTTGAGAGATTCTCTTTTGTGTATATATATATATATATATATATATATATATATAGGGTTTTGCTAGAAGACACCTTTTATGAAGGTGTCTTTTAGCAAGTTATCCTATAAGCATTTGCTAAAAGACGCCAACTAATTTTTATGAAGGTGTCTTTTAACAAGTTATAACTAAAAAGTTGATAATCACACCTTGAGGTGTGGATTGCTAAAAGAAACCTTCATGGGTGTCTTCTAGCAAAACCCATATATATATTTGCACAACCTCATTGCGAAATACAAGTTGACCATTCTTAACTATTCAACTCACACAAGATCCGCTTTCAAAAAAATAAAACTCACACCAGACCCTGCATGTTTGTTTCTAGATTATATCCGCCATGGCAAATTTTGTGCCAGCCTCCATAGGCTGCACACCTATTATATCAGCCATGTTTCATCCATACTCTATAGGGTGCAACGCTATGTTTATATGGCGGGTTTCTGGCTGGCTGCCATAATCTGTCATCCACCACGGCTAACACCAAGTTCAATTAAGGGTCTTTGGATAAAAGGTGGCAAGCCATCATAGAGGCTGCATTGCCATTTGTCTCTTTTCATTCCAAATACATGCTTTCATTTTTGGTGTCATTTTATTTCAACAGCAAAGAGATAATTTTGGCACTAATACAATCAATTTTTCATCGCTGATACAAATTACCACCTTCCTATCGGTACATATACATGTCATTGATGTCACATATGCCCTGTAAAATTTATGAGCGAAAAAAGAAACATACCGGCAAAGTGGTCTGCCCGGCTTCATCCATAATGCATACATCAAATCTCTTGTTGGCAAGCAGGGGACTGGAAATGCCCAAACAAGTAACTGCAACAACTTTGACTTGTTCTAACCTTATTTTGATATCTTCAACACTCTTTACGTTTGTTTCTGTGATAGATACTTCTGTCAAAAGATTTTTATTCAAAAATTATGACAAATTAAAAGGAAGAGTACTAGTTAAAAATTGGCAAACCTGAGAGGCAGTGCCCTCTAACCTCTTCATGCACTGCTTCTTGTCTTCCAACACGTACAAAATCAATGCCCTGGATCCATTTATATTACAATAACATTATATAAAATGTAAAGTTATAATTTAAGAAATATAGAACCACGTTATATTATAGTCATTGGACTATAGAAGGCCATACAGCAGAAAAGAAAAATAAGTACTCTGATATTTTCTGACAAATATCAAGAGAAACACAGTAAGAAAAAGAGCTGAATCCCCTATGTGTTTTTTAGTTCCCACACCATTACCTCCAAGAAATTAAATGGCACAAATTGTTTGGATTATCGTAATGTATGGATTTATGGTATTTGACAGCCAAGAGCTGGCTGAACACCTCACTAAGGCTACTGGTATTTCTGCCTCTGAGAAAGAGGATGCTCACCAAAATCAACATATTTAGCTTGTGGTGCATGTTGATGATATTATCATTAAAGGTGATGATCAAGAAAACATTAATCCAAAGAAAAGAACCTTATGCAACACTTATAGATGCAATTCCAAACCAAAGACTTAGGTCAACTTAGTTTCTTGGGAACACCAGCAGAACAATCTCAGAAGATGAAATAAAAAAGAAAAAGATGCTTTATGGAAACTATAATAAAGGACAAAGAACAATGTTTATATGAACAAGAGAAATGATATTTGTACAACCATTTTGTGACAACTTTTTGACAACTCTCTCATATTCACATTATATTCTTTTTTTCTCTCTCTCTCTCTCTCTCTCTCTCTCTCTCTCTCTCTCTCTCTCTCTCTCTCTCTCTCTCTCTCTCTCTCTCTCTCTCTCTCAGAAAGTTGCCACCAAAGTTGTCACAAATGGTTGTTCAAATATCACTACCCTATGAACAATGCTTTAGTCTTGGCCATCTCTTCTGTGTGCTTCATATAAAGTACAGAGTAAAGTCGCTCAGTGAGAAGAAGAAAAGATCAGATAGATTGATGGCTGCATTTAGGTTGAGTGTGTGTTGTGTAGTTGATTTAAACAATCGTGAAGGTTGGAGTACATTTTAAAGACCAGAAGTCTAAGTGCCTAAAAATCATGTATTCTTTACTCTACGGTATTTTCATATTTTTCCAAGCAACCATATCTCCTTCAGCATGCCCAATGCCAAGCTCTAAAGCACAGACATCTTTGGGATTAGGCCTGTCCCTGTGTCCAACACGTGTTGGTATCCGACACCTGTATAACATGTGTCCAACAACTCAGAAGTGTCCGAAATTATATTTTCTTTACTTCAACACACCTCAGACACTCCATGGATACTTCTCAGACACATCTGTGGGGGTTAAAGATGTGTTGATTAAGTGATTATCAATGAATGTGTTAAAGACATTAAATTTGATTACATCATTTTTAGCTTTTTGGTGGTAGATAGAAGAATGAAGTTAAAGACTATCACACCTTGTTTTAGAATTTTGTAATGAAACAGATTGCTTGATTTCAGTTCACAATTTAAATTTTTATAAATAATGTTCATATTTTATTTAATTATAATAATTACAACAAATAAATTCATATATATTTATCTATCTGTTTCAGTGTCCTGTGCTTTTGACATTAGCAATGTCAATGTGTTTGTGTGTTGTAAGTTGTCAGTGTCTGCTTCATAGATAGACAATGATCAATTTAAGAAAATACCCTGCATGCTTTACATGCAACAAGCAGACATATATAATGATAAGATGCAATAAATGAAGATGTTATAATACGCATGCATGGATACCTGTGCTTTTAATTTGATTAGTAAATTATCAACAGCGGAATTTGTATAGGCTGTTAGTAAAATGGATGTCCCTCTAATCAATAAGGCTTTCACAGCATGGACCATGGTGGATGTCTTTCCCGTTCCAGGCATTCCTAATATAAGTGCATAATCTTTTGCCACAAGTATCTGACAATCAGTAACAAAGCAGAACACCAAGAGATATTATTTCAGTGATGACAAACTAAAGCAACTTGAATAAATTAATGAAATGAATTCATGAAATTTCAACTTCATCAGAAACCTTGAGAATTGCTCTACGTTGATCATCATTCAAACTCTGCTCAGACCAAACGTAAGATATTGCTGGATCCTGGCTAACTATAGAGCTACTGTCAAATCTAGGAGCCTATAGGAAGCATGCCATCAGGAGGACAGAGAAAAGGAGCAATCAGTATTTAGTAAACATGGTGATCTTGGGAGAGGGGAATGCATTCGGAAATAGCAAGTTATTTACCTCAAGGTCAACAATCATCCTCCGGAGATGACCACTTTGATCATCTTGTAGAAAAAGTTGTACAAGATTAAACCTTCATATAAAATGACAAACAAATAATTATAACATCTAATTTATCACACCTAGCGAATCAAAGTTTGTAAAAAGCATTAAACCGAAAAGCACCTCATAATTGCAAATGAAGTCACAGCTTCATCCTTGTCGATTCTCCAAACCTGCTGAAGGAGATCATGTTCCGTGGAAGACCTCCCAGGAATTCTCAAGAGCTTGGAAAAGGAAACCTAGGAGAATTTTAAAAAGTGATAACAAGAACTGATCAACTCAGGAAGAAAAACTTGTTAAACCAAGGAGTATGCTACGTTGTCTTTGGCTACATGTGCTTGTCAAGAAAATAATAAGTAAAATGGTAATTTTAGGTAAAAAGCAGAAAACAAAAACAAAAAACAAGAGAAGAAATAATTATAAGACTCACAGATATATGATTGTGACTAATATCTGAAATCACCCCTTTTGCAATAGTTTGATGGCATGATTCATTACTCAATATCTAAAAAGTAAATAAACATAAGTTAATAATTAAGAAGTTAAATAATCGATGATTAAATAAAATGCAAAAGACAACATTTTCGCATAGGGTGCTATGAAAATGCCATGAATCCATTTTATGGGTAGGAAACAATATTCACTCTTGGTACTACTTTGTATCACAGAATTATTGGACACAGTCAGATTAAAATTTGTATTTGAGTGTACTGTAAAAGGAAGGATTCTTAGGGATATTGAACATAATACAGGTTCAGGTCTCTATTAATGTTAAGAATGCTACAGTGCCGAGAACGCAAATAAACTGGACATGTTAACATACAGAAATAGGATTGCTTCTCGACACTCACGTCATGTTGGATAATAAATGTTGATTAGTTGGTCATCCACTGGTTAATAAGACACCTAAACCCACTCCCGCCAGGGGCAGTAGCGAAAGTATCAGATATCTGTTCTCTAATTTTAGCATTTACAGTCGTAATAGGTTCTGTGGAGGTTTGGTGGTTGGTTGTTTGGTGTGTGTGGTTTTGTTTGTTGCTTTCGTATTTCCTTGTTGTAGGTGTTGTGTTGTCATCTGTTTTAGTTGTTGTTGTGCTGGTTTTATGTTGGGCATCTCTTGTGCCCTTCCTGCTTGTGTTTTGGCAGGCCCCTTTGTATGCTGTTTCCTTATATACATATATATATATATATATATATATATGCTTTTAAAAAAACAGCTGATAAAAGTCCCTCCTAAATATTTTCCTAAATAAAGTGGAAATTTGCTTGTGTTGGATTTATTTATGTGATAATAGTTTTGAGGAAATTTAGACAAAGGTTTGATCCTCTATGCTTCCATGGCCCTTTTAGTTCGTTGCAACTCAACACTATTCCAGAATTAACTAAATTCACACAATTCAAGAAGAGTGAGAAAATTATTCATACCACATAGTCACCACTTCTCAGTGTGAGATCCAAATCATTTTTCAAAGAGGCACTAGAAGGATCATCATCAGAAACTATTGAGGGATAAGAATTATCTTGTGGTACAAAACGATAAATGAAACAATTATCTTCGTGAGATGTTGAATAAGGTATTCCTTGTGAAGCATCAATAACAATAGAAGAAACACCACCGGCGCTGCGACTCCTCATATTATATGAACGCCACACGTCTTTCTTTATGAACTGAAATATTCAAGGAAATAAGAAATTGGAAAAAGAAGGAATTTTTATAATATGACAAATAAGAATAAATCTTAGAGGACAAAAGGCAAACTAAAAAGATTTTAAAATTTTCACCTCAGTCCCTTTCGCTTCTAAGTCAATCAAATGATCCCAATGGCAGAGGAACTTAGAATGAGATGATCTCAAGTGATTAGTATTGGAATCGAAAATATCTCCCAATCCATTATTCTCGACGCTTCCACCATGTGCCTAAGCATTTTATTGTTAAGGTACCATGAACATATGAGAAAACATATTGCCTAGACAACATTCTTACTTAAATTAAGTAATAACATTATGACATGCTCCATATGAAAATATAGCTTCACGTCTTTTAACATCTTCACTACTCCAATACATATTCCAAAGAGTGTTAGGCATATGTGTGATCAAGACCAGCCAGTGCTAGATTACAAAGGATTGTACAGATATTACTTCCAAGAATCATATGTGGAAGGGACAGAGTGCAGCAATAGATACTGGACAATGGTTAAATTCATTAAAACTGTACAGTTTTAGGGCACGGTATCTTAATTTTGGAAGTATAAATGCAATTACTAAATATAAATTTTATTATATATAGATAATCCACAATAAAAAAAAAATCCCAATCACCTGTTGTCTTTCAAAGCAGTCAATAGAATTATTATCTACAAGCTAAAGAAGTACCTTATGATAAATGCTACAGACATTAAGATGTCGACAACCTCTGCACATGCTAGTACTCTACAATCAGAAAATGAAGGCTTGTGATGACATTCTGATAAAGTCATTAAAAGCACATTATTTAACATTATGGGAAACCACATACCTGTAACACTGGTGGAAGTTGTTGCAAGACTAATGCCTTGAGAATCTCGCTTGCAAGCTCATTACGCCGTATTATTAACCCAACTAAGTCAGATCTTTGAACCGTAATTCCCTTTTGTACATAAAAAATTCAACAATGTTACCTTCATTAACAGAAAGAAACTGATTTTAAAGCAACAAAACCTTACCTGTGTCTGATCTGTTTGGAGATAATACAGAAGACCAGAATCAATGGTTTTCTGGTACCTATTAAGATAAGCAAGACAACATAAATAAAAGAATCTTTTAGAATAATCCTTCAATGTATATGTATATATACATGTTCTGTAAGAAATAAATAGTTTGAACCTTTCAGACATCAGGAGTGTGTACAGAATTACTTGGGCATTATGTTCTACTGATGTCTGCAGATATAACAAGCAAAACATGTTAAAACTGGTGTATTTATCTTATCTGAATTTTTATGCGTTGATTAGAAGTGAGAACCAGAATCTTGCCTGGCCACTAGGTGATTTTCCAGTTTTGAACTCTACTGGCATGATCTTCTCCTCTGGTCGATCTTTTCTAGAATGAACCTTCACTCTAACCGAAGCATCGATCATCCCCTTTAAACCATATTTTGGTGCCCATGCCATTTCTTCAATATCAATTACCTACTAATAACATAAGCTTCTAAAAGTGCATATATGTGCATTTTATGCAAAACATTTATTATCAAGGGCAATGTGACATGCATTTATGAGCATATCCTGGAAATAAGTGATACACATCTAATACCTACATTCACACTTTTACCTATCAAATACTTAAACCTTTAATTTGACAATAGGTAAAATTATATCAAGTAGAGGAAAGAAAATACACAACTATTACAAGGATAACATATCTTAAAAAATTATCGGACTGAAAAGGCATATAGATTGCGTATTTGTAGGACAAATAAGCCTCAAACGCATTAGAATCTAAAGTAACTCGCAGCCTGCTTAGTTATAAATGTACTTCTGCTAGATTTATATCTCTGTTTACACATTATGCATGAATGATCATTCAGTTATACACAAGAAAGAAAATTAGAGCTTGCCTCAGATATGCCAATATTCTTCATTCCATTAACACTTCCAAAATTAACGTAAGGATCTTCTCTTTCCTGCCAAAATACCCCATGTCATCAGTCAAAATATTTCAAAATAAAAAAATGGAATTTAAGCATTTTCCTAATAAAATATATATTTTAGAAAAGGGTGAAAAAGAACATGACCTTTTAACCTAGAAAGTTACATATGGCAATAACAAAGGAAATATGGCCATTCTAAACTATAACAGTAATTAGTGTTTGAAAACAGAGCATGAACTATTTTGACCCACCTCCATATTTCTGAACAGCATGATCCAATTGTATATTCTAGGGACAGCATCAATCATGGTTTTGTGAACATCCTTTTCATTTACTGCAATGTTCACGTGAAGAATAAATTAGTGCTCCCAAATAAAATGGCACACAGTCACTAAATATGTTTTATCCAAGAATGACTGTTGATTAAATTCCGAACTCCAATGAGATGTGTGTACATATAAATATGTGATAATATAAAGAGAAAGACACAATGCCACACCTCCACATGCAAATAAACTTTCAACATTTCTTTGTAAAACCACTTCTGTGTAAGACTCCAAGAAGTCTATTGTAGGATTGTCATTTGTAAGCCCAGCCTACACGAAGAAACCAAGCCCAAATATAATTATAATATACACATACATAAATACACACTTGTATAAAGAAGTATATGTTTAATGTTGATTCATTGAAATGGGAGAACATATTAATATATATACTGTCGTACAGGTTACATGATGTATTTTAGAAACCTGAAAAATTTGGTGAAGCAAGGTTCCACATAAAGCTGCAGTTGAGTATTCATTGCATTTTAGCCTTTCATCTAAGACAGTTCTCCTTGGGCAACTAAAACTGGAAGCGACCTGGAATATACTTTTATATTAGGAATATACACATGCCTAATTATATATCACCTAAAATAAATCGATATGCACACAAAGACATTCAGCATGGACAATCCAATCGACACGAGCCTGCTTCGATAATTCCTTAAAGTCCAGAAACATGAAGCACAATAACCATTTCTAATTAAAATCAACTAAAGGAACAAAGTTCCCTAAGTTGGACTAGAAAATAAATAGATGCAAATTTACAAGACTATACGAATTGCACCTGACATATCTGCTAAAACCACCACTTTTAAAGCATGTATATGTGAAGAAAAAAAATAAAGTTTAACACAATCTGCAGCATGTCCACTTTAGAATAAATAACACTTATTATTAAGGAAATATTTGACAAGATAGAGTTTTTAAACTGTAAGAAATCACTTTTAATACAAAAATATGTTGACAAGACTGAAGTAACATATGGAAGTACATAATTTGGATAAGAGAGTAAAAGATAACTACCCGTGTTCCAGACACAAGAATATCCGGGTGTACAATCAAAAAATTATTATCATGATTAATATCACAATTGCCCCATTCGTCAAATTCACCAATTATGTTCACAGTATCTCCAGGTGCGACTACACTGTAAGACCTGGAATAATTAAATGAAGGAATTAGATATGCTAGAAATAAGATAATTGCAAAAAGAATAGTGGGTGGGCCGGACTATAAAAAACTGAGAACTCAATCTTTCAAACAGTATTGTAAAGAATTCAGTTAAGTGTTCATGATTATAACAAGTAAATAACTGTAAAACCAGAGAAGCAAAGGACTTAGAGAGAAAAACAAATTATTGTGAATTGGAACCACACTGTCGAGTGTCTTAATTCTATGGAATTGGTAATAAACGAAAAAACCAACCCACTATAAAGCCCTTAGCCCCAGTAGTATAGACGTACTACTGTGGTATACCTACAGAAAATAACTAAAGAGTTTATGAGTCAGCTTGTGCAACTTGGTTCCCCTAAACCCAGGTTTTTAACCTTGCTTGAGCCCTAAAATGCCATTTTGCCTTTCCGACAATAGAAACCGATCACTTTTGAGTCTATCGATTCGCCTTCACATCTTTCCTCATCTATCTCAACCCTCAATTCTCATCTGTCTGGCTGCATCACTCCATCTCTGAACCCTCTTTGTTGTGTGGTTGAGGTTCAGCGTTTGTTTGAATTAAAATTGGATAGTGGTTGAGTGTTTTCAAGTTGTGGGTCAAACTCTTGTGTGATTGGAAATCAGTTTCCATGCTGTCGATGATCAATATTTGTTGAAAAAAGGCTTCTGTGCGAGGCGATAGTGGTCCTAGAGGTAGTGGGCAGGGGCCTGTGATAGTGTAATTCTGGCTGCGTTAAGTTTGAAGTATTAATTAGGATACCTCAAGTTTGCAACTAATTATGACTTGTTTTGGATGTTAAGGTTATTAAATTTCAGTTTTCAGTTTTTGTTTTAATGTAGTCACTTACAGGTTTTTTATACAACCTCTACATCGATCAGGACACTCTAAAGTTGGTTGCATGGCATGTGATTATAACTCCCACACTTGGCGTGGACAACCACGTGGTCATATTACGGGCTCTCAAGTGCATCAACTCATTGGAAACTCATCTACTTAACCACTACAGAGATCTCAAAGTCTCAAACCCTTTACACTGAACCTAAAAATTCCAATACAACATGCATTAATGACTCAGCGAACTTGATGTGAAATATGTCATTGCTAGATATAATCCTAAGAGATACACTAAGGTACTATAAAATTATAAACTAATCCTCGGAAATAACTTAATATACTCTAATATAATATAGAAGATATTTTAAAAGATTTGAACACTCCTCCTCAAACTAAATTTTAATAAGCTTTAAGCTTGTTACTAATATACCCGTCAAAAGAGAAAACCAAACCAAACCAACTAGTATCAGAGCTGCAATAAATGCCCACAAAATGTATCCAAACAAAATTGCAAGAATATTAGGCCAGATGTTGTCATTCACTTTAAACAACAAACTTAAGTGTGTGACGGGTCAAAAAAAATGTGAAATCAGTGCCGCTGACTCAAGCTTGACATAAGTTGAACGAAGGGACTACCGGAAACTATTGATAGTGTACTAAGACCAATGACAAAAAACCTTCAATTAGAGACGAAATTGAGAAAAGACAGCACATTGTGACAAGAGTAACTTGGATAAATGATCAACGAACAACTTGGAACTGAGTGCAAGACCTGGCATAGGTGATGCTAGCGAATGGCCTCAAATAAAAAAATGCAAAAGAAACCAGACAGTAATAAAACATTTCTCTCTTCCCAGTACATATTATTGAAATGCATTAAGGAAAGGATAGACCTAAAAGCTCAAGTATACTAGAGCACACCAGCTTACCATTCATCCCACAAGTGTACAGCTCGCTCTTCTCCACTTTGTTCATTTAGTAAACGAAGCACCTATAAGAAGTTGATCAACTATGTCATTTATCATACTATTGGCAGTGAATAGTACTAACATTGAGCATTACTACACCTTGTATGGGCCTTGAGCAGCAGGTTGCGATTTTTCAGATACCTGGAGTAAAAATGTAAATAACAATAAGCGTACGGGAATTTTTCTTTTGTTGCACCAAAGAACCAGTGATACAGAACTTGATTCCAAAAGCATACCTCCAAAACCAAATAACTAGAATCGGAGAAAACACCGACAACCTCTTTAGGTATATGTGATTTAGTCCTTTCAACTAGATCGTTGGCTCTGACAGGGAGCCCGTCAGCAATTCCATCTTGTGAATTACCGGAATGAGTGGTTTTATCACAAACTGTGTCATTATCAACACCAATTGCATCTTCGACTTGATCTAAAAGTTCAAGCAATGCCTATAGAAATAAATATTCTCTGAGACACATATACATCATAGAAAGAAAAAACAGTGCACTGATGGATCAGAGCATAGAGGGGCCCTTTCTAAAAAAACAAAAACATTATAGCAGGTAGCTGCTATGATGTAGTTTTTAAAACAATACAGGAAATTTATTTGATACATATGTAAAAGCTCAAAAGTATAAGAATACACGGAATAAAACACATTCATAACAAATAATAAAATTTTATTGTTGCCAATATTCAAACCCAATATGAAAAGTGTTATAAATCCTGATAGCATAGCATAGAGGCAATCTCCAAAAATGCTATAGCAAGACAGTAGGGAGCGGGATGGCCTCTGTTTGAAATGTTTATACAGTTTATATAATTTGTTCATAACATAAACATAAAACTCAACAGCTAGCTGTGACGGAGCACTGAGAGGGTGAAAAATGCTATAGTGATTGTTATGGCTACACTATACTGCTCAGCTATCAAAATGAATTATTCTCACATAAATCAATGGGAGCCTAACCTTTTTGTGCTGTCTCAAAAAAGGCTGGTCAGATGGTCCGTTGTGCTCAATATCCTTGGCAAGCTGTGGCAACAAATGAAACATAAAAATGAAGAAACTCAAACTCACTATTAGATATATTGGAAGGATAAAACAAATTCTCAAAAACAGGAAAAAAATTAGGAAAACATTTCAACCGAGTAAAAGGAGCATTTAAGTTACAACTTTTTAGCAAACAAATAGTATATTTGAATAGAAAGGTTGCAAGGACCAATAAACTATACGATAGATCACCTCGCGACAAGACAAGGATGGTGGAGTTCTGAAGGGATTTCTTCCACCAGCCACTGAAGAATTGCTCAGAGTAGTTGGATTGCCATTACAGTCCACACCTCGGTCAGGGTTCAATTTTTTCAGGCCTAATTTACTCAATGACAACGGAGCTTTTGTAGATGCATTGGGAGTAGATGTAATAAGCAACTCTTCGGCCTTATCACCTTTGTCCAGAGAAGTCTGTATCACACATCAGTATACCACAATCTCATTATTCGACACTGACTAGTATCAAAGTAAAAGGAAAATGGTCCTTAAAAACTTGCCTTATCTTCTGAGCAGCGGCGAATTTGCAACATGTTGGCCCTCGAAGAATCAGCCAATGCTTGAATTATCTTAGGCATGCGTTTTGAAACTGCTTGAAGCCTTTCATTCACTGGAGATATCTTCCATGTCACCTCATCGGCCCCATCGGCCCCATCATCCTGACTCTGCTTGATGAACTATCCACAAAATATATGTCCACAATGGTAATCATTTCAGAAACATGGCAGGGAGAAATATTAAATTAAATAACATAACATAACATAACATAATGCACAAAGAACCATCCATACTCGATCACTAGCATAAAAAATGTAATCACCAAACACATCCGCTCTTGGACACTAAATGTGGGCACCTTTCCCACCCAAGATTCAAACTTACCATTACCATAGTATTATTAACAAGTTATACCTAAGGTTATGTTTGAATTGGTGGTATAGGATAAAATGGAGTGGAATAGAATAGACTAGGAAAAATTATTTCATTCCATTTCACTTCGTTCCAGCCAATACTGCCAATCCAAACTACCCTTAAATAATGATTTTATTAAGTCAAGTAGTTTAAGCACACGCATGAAAAAATAAACCGGTTCCAATAAGAGTTTAATTGGCATATACTGTCGGTGTAAAGCAGTTTTACACTTACACCCAATGAGCAACTATCATTCTTCCATGTCACACAATCAATTTCAAAAGAACCGTACAATAGTGGGGTGATGTTGATGACAAGGTAGAACTATTTTACACTGACAGTGCATATCTTTTAAATTCTTCCAATTATGCCATATTAATAGAGTTTAATGGGCATGCACTGACAGTGTAAAATGGTTCTACAGTGTCATCAAATAAGAAACCATCTATCTACCATGTCATAAAAATAATTTCAAAATATCTGTGATTTGGCGGAATACAAGATGCTCATTGGAAGTCAATTTTAAACTACTTTCCACTGTCAGTGTATTTTCCATTTTCACGATGACAGTGTAAAACTATTTTACACTGTCATAACATGCTTATTAAACTCTTATTAGAGAAAATAGAAGATGCACATTAACTAGTAAATGTTAATAACCTAAATCTGTGTAGTGAACACTCATCCTAATCAACATAACTTCAATGGTAAAAACAATTCAACAAAATCAAACAAAACAAAAAATCAAAATCAAAAGAAACAAAACAAAGCTATGTTACCATCCCAGGCGAGAATTTGAACCGTTTTCGAGACGTAGTCTTCGACATCTCTGGAGACACCTCAGATAACGTATGAGCCTCATTAACAGGCGTACTAGCCTGTGAAGAAGCACCCGACGCCTTCGCCTCGGCATCATTAGATTTTTCCGGCGGATCGGAAGCAGCATCAGCAACATGGTTGGATTGAAGTTTCTGAGAGTTTTGATGTTGAGTTGTGTGGCGATCGAAGAAGTGTTGAATACCGTATTTGGATGGTTGTGGAATGGGTTTCTTTGAAGAAGATGATGATGATGATGAATTGTTAGGTTTCTTCTTCGGAGGCATTTTAGGGTTTTGTGTTTCTACTTCTTCTTCTTCTTGTTTCAGTTCTGATTTTGATTTGTGATGAGAAGTGACCAAATTTTGATGCTTGATTTTCCCGCGTTCACAATTTGGGTCGTGTCGTGACTTCATTCACTGCCCATTTATAAGCCATTAGATTAATCAGATTAATCTATCAGTTGATAACCATTGAGTGAAATAAATAATACTCCATCCCGGCCTATTTACAAGAGAAAGTTGACTTTTTAAATACATTGAATAATTTATGTATCTAGTCAAAAATTTAAATCAAATACATAAATTAGATCTTACTACAAATGGGATGGGCTCATTTTTAAAAAAAGAAAACACAGAAGCCTCACTTTTAGATTTTTTTTAATTTAATTTAATCTATTGCTGAATAAACGGGATGGCCTTGGGATGTGTTTCCTATTGAAATAGAGCATGTTTGATTGTGTTTTAGTTTTTAGTTTTTAAATACTCTTTTGTAAATCTATTTTTAAGAAGTGTTTTTAAGAAGAAAAAAAACTTGTTTGGTAATCCTGTTTTTCAAAACAGTTGTAGAGATGAAAAATGAAAAAACTTGTTTGAAAAATTTATTTTTAAAATATATTTTGAAAACTAAAAAATTGAAAATGTATTTGATAATAGGAATTGAAATTCAAGTGAATGCTTAAGAACACTTTGTTGAAAAAATGCTTGAGAAAAAAAGTTAATCAATTCAATTAATAATTTGATAAAAACTCCAACAATGTTTTTTATATATAAAGAGAAAATCTATATTTTTACATAAAAAATGATATCTTATTGTAGATGTAAGTATTTTGTAGGCCAATTATAAAAGGAAGAAATTTTAACCACCATATACTACAATATTAATTTCTTCAAAAACTACAATATTAATAAAAGAAATTATGATTTGTAATTTAGATGTCTAAAAATTCATCAAAATTAAACCGTATTCAGTTGGATCGGAATAACCGATTTTTTTATTAGTCATCCAAAATTAGGGGTGTTCAAAAGCGAACTAATCCAATAGAAAAACCACCGAACCAACCCAAACCGAAACCGTAAAAAACCATATTTGGTTCGGATGTATACATATCATTTTTTTCCAACCGCATGGTTTGGTTTGGTTTGCGATTTTTATCTTATCAATTGAACTAATCCAAACCAAACCACAACATGAGAAAAACACTAATTAAACATATGTTATCTAGACTAAAACTCAAATAAACTCAATGAAAATTTTATAAATGACATATATTTTCTCTTGTTAAGGTTATTCTCTGCTTTTTACTTCAAAAATGTATTTTTGTGCTGCTTGAACTTTTAAAGAATGATAACATTTTAGTTTTTTTTGCATTTCATACGAAATAAGATTACTTTTTGTCCATGTTTTTAATTCGATCAATATCGTTGCGAACATTGTTGGATAAAATAAAATTGTAATGTTTGATCAAATTGAAAACATTGTTGGAAACATTAATGAAAATATGTTTTGTTTTAGCTTTTTAACTTGATTTTAAGGTCGGAAACAAAAAAATCGTATTCTCTAAAAAAAAACTGCACCAACAGATCAAACCCAAACTGCATTGGTGTGGTTTGTTTTGATTCAGATTGTATTTTAAAAGTCTAGCGAACCAAACCAAACCACATGCATTTTAATCTTGCAGGTCGGATGACTTTTAGCCTCAAAACCGAACCAAACTGCACCCCGAACACCCCTATCCAAAACTGAATTACTTGTAAGATGTAATTCTGTTGATAACACTGATATTGTTAGCTTAGACACCTACACCCAAGTTTAAACGTAAGACATCACACTTGTGTGTGAGTTTCGGCAGTACTTATCATTTTACCAACAAGAAAAAAAGTTTAAACATGATTGATTAAAGGGTTAAATATGTTTTTAGTCCATATAAAATTGAGACCTTTTATGTTTAGTCCTTACTTAATTTTAATAGTTCTTTTAGTCCTTGTAAAAAAAAATGCACTTAGTATTAATCCCTGCGCAATTTAAATTTGTTTAATTTATGCATATAGTCTTAAGTTTTTGAACAATTTTTTGTAGACGTGTTAAGAACATTACTAAAAGTTCCTCCTCAAAAAAAATGTATCGTGAAATTTGATTTTTGCGTCCAAATTTTATTGCTTTTATCTTTAATTTTGTCGTTTTAAAAAATTCATATTTAATTCGTTTCATGTTAAAAAAAGAAACTAAATTTTAGTAAATGAACTCTTCATAGTGTTCTAAACTTGTCTAAAAAAAATCGTTCTAAAATTTAAGAGTTTAAGGATAATTAAACAAATTTTGTATTACCAGGAACTAAAATTAGAAGTAATTTTTTTTGTAGGGACTAATAAAGCTATTAAAATTAAGTAAGGATTAAACTTAGAAGTTTCCAATTTTATAGGGACCAAAAACATATTTAACCCTTGATTAAATTAATGATTATTTATGTATTACATATAATTTAATTAAGGCTAAAATATGCTTTTGGTCCCAGCAAATATAGCGAATTTGGGTTTTAGTCCCCGGTAAAAAAAAGTGTTGAAATCAATCCCTGCAAAAAAATTTGTTTTTTAAAAAGGTCCTTAGGCCCACTTTCTTGCTTATGTGTCAGATTTTGCATAGGTGTCACTTGTTGACTGTTTAATTGTGCACATGTGGCAGCCACGTGTAACTGATTTCATTTTAATTTAAAATCAATTTTTAAAAAACAAAAAACACATTTTCGAAATAAAAATAAAAAATTTGAAAAAAAACAAAATTAATAAAAAAATATGGAAATTTATTTTTGATATAAAAAATTGAAAAAAACAAAATTAATAAAAATAATTTCAGTTTATTTTTTAAATAAAAATATATGGAAATTTTTTTTTACAAGAAAAAAAAATACGGAAGTTAATTTTCAATATTAAAAAGAAAAAAATAGAAAATAATTTCAGAAAATTAGAAAAACAAATTTAAACTACAAAAAATATATATCATTTTATCCTTAGTTTTTCTCTGGCACTTCTTGTGCTTGAGAGACTAAGCTATGATTAATATATCTCATTTTAACTTCTTAAAAAAAAATACACAATCCTTTTATAAATAATATTAAAAAAAAGTTGTAAATGATATTTTTATCGAGTGAGTTTGTTTTAATTTGTTTTTAAGAGAGAAAAAATAGGGGAAGGTTGAAGCAAAAGACACAAAAGATATAATTTTGATGACATGTCAAAATATTAAGAAGGGGTAAGATTATATTTTTGGTAGACATTAAGTTTCATAATTAGAGAATAGATTTAAATAATATTATAAAAAAATTGTAAAAAATTGCAATTTGAGTCGATTCAAGCAAGAAAGAAGTGAAAAATCGATGCTGACAGCATTTGAATGGATTCAGACTTTTTGTGAATCGATTCACTGTGATACTATTCAGAAAAACTGTGAATAGATTCAAAAAGAGTGACACAAGGAAAATGGACAAAAGGAATGCTAGATAAGAATCAAGGAAACATGAATCGAATCAAGCAATAATGTTGAAGGATTTTCCATATATGACAACACACTAGACACCAAGAAATCACATGACACAATGAGACAAGATTTGCTAGGGTACTTTAACAAGTTTCTAAGCAACGTGGACAAACTTTTCCTATTTAAGAAGATCACTAACTAACCCGAAATACATTAATTTCTCACCCCAAAAACAATATCCAGCGGCAACATACTAAAACCTTTCCTCGTTGGTTTTAGGTTAAAAAAAAAACAAAGAAACCCTTATTTGCTTTCAGCCGTATCCACTGACCCACTCTCGCCAGTCGCCACCGTAACAGAATGTCTTCGCCGGAAACTTCAACGGCGGCAGTGTTCTTAGATAGGATAAGCAATTTATCAGACGATATCCTGATTCACATTATCTCTTCTCTTCCCACCAAACAAGCCTTTCTCACTTCAATTCTTTCAAAGAGATGGAAGAATCTATGGTGTTACGTTCCTGATGTGGAATTCATCGAAGCCAAAGACTCCGGCTCGAAAGACAGCTTCGACGAATTCGTTTACTACGTATTGCGGTCGCGAGAAACCGCAGGTAATCATTCCATCCGCAGTTTCATTATGAACGTTGAACATCATTCATCTCGACTTTATGATCTCGTTGTTGGTAAATCCCCTGAATTGCCTTATACTACTATCCTTACATGTACAACACTTGTTGTTCTTAAGCTCAATTTTATGGATATGGGTGACAAATTTTCTCCTTTTAACGTAACATTACCCTCACTCAAAACCCTACATTTGACAAACATTACGTTTGAACAAGATGATGACCTCATGTATCTTATAGAAGGATGTCCAATTCTTGAAGATCTTCACCTATTTGAAGTATTCGATGGCACTTATGCAGACTGCAACTGGAAAACCTTAACAATGTTGAACAGAGCAGATGTTACCGAATGTTATATTTCGTTGGAAGCAATTTCAAACGTCGAGTTTCTACGCATAAGACTATCCAGGGCTTGTCAAAGTTGTTACTTTCCTACTTTCCATAATTTGACTCATTTAGTGCTGAACTATGATTGGGATACAGTTGCAAAAATGCTGCTCCATTGTCCCAAGCTTCGAAATCTTGACCTTTATCAGGTTTGTTTCTTAAATTTAACAATTATATTTGTTTTTTCTTTTCTTATCATATATGTTTTTTATTTCTTCTTCTCTGTTATTAGCAGATAATACCTGACAGCTTTCATGGGCATGACTACTTTGGACAATATATGCATGAAACCTGGGCCCATCCAAAATTTGTTCCAGGCTGCCTCTCATCAAAACTTAAAACTTGTACTATGCGGGACTTTGCATTTGGAGGCCTAGAGAGCTATCACATTATGTTAGCAAAATTTATTCTGAAGAATTCACCGGTTTTAGATACTATGTCAATCTGGTGCACTAGGAAATGGTCTAAAATAAAAAGACGATTAACCTCGTGTTCGAGGGCTTCTGCAACATGTCAACTTTCAATTTACTGATAACATATATGATTACGTAAGTAGTAGTAGTACTTTCTCTATTCTCTCTTTTGTGTTTCATTAGTTGCTACCGTGATATTGTTGGATTTGCTGGTTTTATGAACTTTGTGCTGCTATGTAGATCGTTGATTAGATTTTTACTTGCATGATTTGTTTATTGACATAGGTTTTTAGCTGCACAAGGAATGAACAATCAGTTAATTTTAAGAAGGTAGTGTAGTAGGCATAGGCAGATAAGCTGCCAAAAATCGTTTGGGTGTTATCGGTCAATGGACTGATTTCCCTTAATTCTTTCTAGTTTGGTGATTTTAGTTTTAGTTGGCCGTCTGGTGGCTCTTTTTGGTGGCCGATTGTAGCTGCTTGTGTTTGGGTGGCTTGGATTAGGTGTTGAGGGGGCTGCTTTGATTGTAGTTGATTTCTAGTTTGGTCTGTTTTTTCATTAGTTGGCAGGGGAACGGGGTTGTCGGGTTTTCGCTAGTAGCAGCTAGTGCTTGTGCCTAGATAGCTGGTTTTAGCTTTTGGGGAGTAGTTTCTGTTGATGTTAGTTTTTCTTAGCAGCTCTTTGTTGTGAGCTAGTTTTGCTTCTTCTGCTTAAGCAGCCTATATGTTTATTTTGCCTGTCTCAGGGAACGCGTGCCTTGTTCTGTTCTCTGATGGTTGCTATTTCTGATTAATAAGTTGTTTGCTGCTTATTTAAATAAAAAACTCTTGGGTTTTGTAGGACAATTTTAACACAATTAAAATTAACAGTATTGCTTGCAAATTATCATCCACTATCCAATTTATGTCATTTTACTGTTATAGATGTTGTAGTAACATAGTTTACAATTGAAAGAATAAAAGAAAGAAAAACCATGTGCTAGTCAATTCTCACTTCATGCCAGCCAATTGGGAGTGGCACTAATTTTGTCTTTGATATTTTATTTTTGAATATTTTACTTTGTTTTCTATGCAGATGCAGATGTCAATTTGATCTTAACTATCATTCACCGGAAGTGCTGTCATGAATTTATTAGATTTATAGGCTATTCTCATGTTTCTTTTTCTTTAGTTGCTTTGTTTGGTTCTTAATACCACCAATCAATGTTTCTTTTGGATTATTAGACACCAAGGAAGCATGTTAATCATCAGTGAGTATTACAACACATGCAGCTTTTGTTGTGTTACTGGTGTTGTCGTCTAACTTTCACTTTTATGTAGAGCGTCGAAGAAAACCAAGAAGTGAGCAGCATAACCAGAAATTCAAAGGAAGTTGAATCTTTTTATGGCAATGGCATAACCTTGTAATGTGCTAAAATCATGTTCAGTGCTAACTAGTCTCCTTTTTTTGTTGGTTAAGACTTTCTTGTATAAGTAGTATAAACTTATTTATTGCTAACTTTATATTATATCTATTTGTTAGTTTGAGTTTTTACCTTGCTTTTAAGATTCTCAAAGTTTTTCGAAATATTTGTGTTATCCGTTTATTTAACGCTACTAATCTCATGTTTATTTCTTTACAATTTTGTATATGAACCGGGTCACCTATGTGCACAATCATTACAATTTGGTGTATAAACCAAGTCACCTATGCACACAACTGCATAGACCATGCGAATCACATGAATTACGTACATTATCTTCATTGAGCCAGTTTAGATATGATGTAGTTGAGTACTCTTGGTAACCCCTATTCATAATTCAAGATGGTCTGAAGAAGTCATATTGATGTAGGTTTTGTGTACATTATCTTCATTGAGCCAGTTTTTGTGTTCCTTTTCTCACTTTTAATACAAATACTTGCGTTTTCTCAAAAATGATAAATCACCAAACTTCTTTCATACCTAAGTGTAAGACTCATGTTCCATATTCTTTCATAAAAGCATTTTCTCCAAACCTTCACATGCACCATTAATTATCATTTTTTAAGAAAATACTCTACAAATTTGAAATTAGGAAACATAATTTGTTATATGAAATATTAATTAGGAAGCAATGTGGTTATTGTTTGATGGAATAAATATCGGTTTACGAGCTTGATCAAGCTTCTTTGTTTTAAGGGAAAACTGAACCTTCAAACACGAACATCATATCTCTCTTCTTGCTCTTACTATTGATTATGATACTTGTTAATTCATTATAAAAATGGTAAATTTAGATTAGATAATAGATTTATATAAAATTAGGGTTCGAGGCTTGGTTTAATAGGGATTAGGTCATTAGACTCATCCAACAATCCCAAGACAAGAAGAGTCTACTCACTCATGTTCATTGTAGATATAGAAGAGAAGAAGAAGAAGAACATAATATAAAATAATAAAAAGGAGAACTTTTATTCAAAGAAACAATTGTCACTTATAATTTCAGAGAACAAAAGATGATTCAATAATGGATTATAATGACATTTTTTTTTTTATTGTTTCCATCGGTTACGGACAATATCAATTAAATTGTAACGAAATATGTGAAATCAATATTAACGGAAAAAATGGAATCAATGTGTAAATGGAGGCCATAAGAGTGGGAGGGAAAAATTGGGATGAGGTGGCAAAAAATGGAGGGAAATATTAGAATGATGACATGACAAAAGATGGAGATTATTGTTACATTACTATCTTCTCATCTCATCTCATTGCATATAAGAGAAGATAATTGTGGCATTGTTGCTATTGATTATGATTCCCCCTCCACTTATTTCCTCGCGCGCCCTATTTTTTACCAAAAATACCCTTAATCTGGATTACATAATCCGAATTCCTTTCGGATAATGAGTTCTGGACAAATTCGTTGATTTTGGAACTTAAATCAACCTGATGGATGTTGGTGCCAATGTGCAATGGATGGATTTAGATTCCATAATCCGGACAGTTTTTGCACTTTCCGGATTACGTAATCTGAAATGTGTAAATCACGCCGTTGAAAGTCAACAAATGGGGTGAAAAATGATGTTTTCGGATTACATCTGTTTTGACCGAGCCTCTGTTTTAGAACATGTTGTCAACTGTTTTGGCCTTTGACTAGTTGTTCAAACATAAAATTCAATTTATAACATAAGAATTAACAACACAATATAATTTTCAAACATTCGAACATTAATAAAACATAAAAATTAAAATTATCCAAGTGTTACATGATTAAAAATCATCCAAAATATTCAAAATATAACATGATTAAAAGTTACAATCAACCCCTTATCACTACACCCCTGCCACCTCTGGAACCCCCGACACCCCTGCCACCCTGAGTAGTTCCCCTACGGCGGTAAACCTTCCACCATGCACCTCTGTCAATAGCTCCTCCAAATGTTGTTATTCCTCAGACCCTCGTAGCACCACACCACTGGACATCACAACATACTGATGAGCAAAACCGCAAGTGTACAATTTTACAGAAGTAGTAGAAAGAGAGTATCGTTCCAACAAGGAGTTGTTCAATTTAATTAACTTTTAGGAGATGATTAGAAGAAAGTTTAGTTGTAAAGATTTGGTTTTCAAAGGTTGAAAAGAATAATAATAAAAAGCGCCTTGGGATCATTGGTTCGTCATAATAACGAATCCTTCACAAACAAACCCTAAACCATAACTTTATATTCGACCTACTTTCTAAAGACAAGTTTCTCTTTAGCGTATCAAAGCTTCTTTCGAAGTGCAGTGAGTGTGTTCCTCTAGCAACCACGCCTATTCTCATGGTTGATTGCTATTAGAATCCTTGAAGAACAAAACTTTATATGTCTCAAGGTTTGCTAGACTATTCTCATGTTTCGCAACCTTGTCTAATTTCACTTGTTCCAATGTCAAAGCTCTGCTGTCGCTTTATGAATTGATATTTGAGATGATGGATTAACAAATACTAACCCTCCGCTGTCGCTTTATGAGTTTGACATTTGTTAATTCATTATAAAAACGGTGAATTAGATTAGAAAGTAGATTTATATAAAATTAGGGTTTATGGCTTGGCTTGATTAGGATTATGTCATTAGACTTATCCAACAATCCCAAGACAAGAAGAGTCTACTCACTGACGTTCCTTATAGACATAGAAGAGAAGAAGAAGAAGAAGAAGAAGAAGAACATAAAATAAAGGTGAACTTTTATTCAATGAAACAATTGTCACTTATTATTTACAAGAACAAAAGATGATTTGTTGTGATAGCTAGCTACTCTATTTATAGTTTACAATGACTTAATCCCTAAGAAATATAACAATAGAATGTTCCACAAGAAACCACGGGCTTTTAGGTCAGAAGTAAACCAATACGTAGCTTGTCCATGAAGCAGAAGCAGCAAAAGAGCATCCTGAAGGTTGGCACAACCGTGCTGCTGGTGGCACGGGCCGTGCCAAGTCTCTGACTTAGGGAGTGACATATTTTTGTCCCATATTTCATATTTTCATCCCGAATCAGCTCCTAATCCTCTTTCTTTTGCTCCAAGACTCAATCTTTTGATATTTGTTCCTGAAATATAATAACTTGCAATTGAAGTAAAATAATGGCTTAATTACATCTTTAGTCCCTTAAATAATTATGAAATTTCACTTTGGTCCCTCAATTAATAAACGTCTCAAAATGGTCCTCTAATTCAGCTCCGTCCGCCAATTAAATCCACTCCGTCAATTTTTAATTGAAAAACGTTAATTTG
>Ga0228710_1001884_pt1 | contig 32373 bp, 19 predicted proteins | sample MedpolnodulmetaG_FD_177995 | JGI IMG/M metagenome (GOLD analysis project Ga0228710, IMG submission 177995) | Root nodule microbial communities from Medicago polymorpha collected in Santa Monica, California, United States - pink nodules | ecosystem: Host-associated > Plants > Roots > Nodule... | reverse complement strand
GGGGTACTTGAAGTTTGGGGGAGCTTTGTTTTACATAGGAGTTGAAGAATTAGGGCTTTAATTTGAAGGAACTCTTGTAAACATTGTAATCAACTTTTCATACATAGTGGATGACCTTGGTGAAGGAGTACTTCATCAAGTAGAGTAGAGGTAGCCCTTAGCGAGGACGAACAAGGGTGAACTACTATAAACATCAGTGTTCTCTCACTCTCTCTCTCTCTTTACTTTTATTATAGCACTTGATTATTTGAATAATTGATTACTGAATTGCCAGTTTTGATCTAAGTAGTGTTTTCTCAAAAGATTAATCTAAATCCATTTGATTTAGGTTAAAACAATATCACTTGGATCAATTAATTGCAATACCAATTCAATTATTCAAATTCATGTGTTTTGTGTTTTCAATTGATAATTAGGTTTATTGTCATATAGGTTTGGTTTGAAATTGTATATTGTTTTGTATCTTGTTCAAGGGTTGTTAATAATTGATTGTGTTAAAAAGATTTGCATCGTGAATCTCTCAATTCTAAGATAGAATCTTATTCCACATATATTTGATATTTGTTAACTCATTGTTTGTGATTGTTCAAGCAAATTTCAAATAGTCAATTTGTTAAAATCATTTTTCACTAAATCTCCGAAAAGTTTTTCAAAAACTATTCACCCCCCCTCTAGCTTGGTAACCATCTAGCCATAGAGACCAACTAAAATCAATTATAATTATAAATCAATTTTACATCGTAAGAAGTAGGTTTAAATCAAACTCTCTAATTGAAAACTTGCTATCATAAAGTATTGTTGTATTAACTTCTTGAAGGTACCAAAACTAAAGAAGAGGATCAACATGGCAAGAACTAAACGAACAGCAAGAAAATCAACCTGAGGACGACCATTTGGAAACTTGAAGAAAGATCTACAAGAGGAGATCCGACAAGTCAACTTCATGGAAGAGGTTCAAAGCAAAGTCAAAGATAAGAACGCTTTCAGAAGGAGGGACAAAGTTATGATCAAATCCCATGAGCTTTTCTACCCACCTACTCTTGTACATAAGGTTTGGTATGGGCCTTTCGAAATAAACTGCATATGCAAGAACAATCGTGAAATTCTAGCACATAGTAATATGATGTTCTATGCGATGTTCCAACACTGTACACACAACAAACAGATGTTGAGGTTAATGCCCCAATTTACTATTTAATTATTTTCAGTTGAGTTTAGAGTCTTTTATATGACTTATGTGATTTATGTTGATTTATGACATGTTGTGGTGTTTTAATATTTTATTAACTGGCTTTATATTATATTTTTGTAGTAGAATATGTTGGATATTTAGAATAAATATATTTGAGGGGCTGGTTTGGATTTAGTTAGAAAATACGTTGATTTAGTTAGAAAATATATGTGGATGTAGTTAGAAAATATGTGTGGATGTAGTTAGAAAATACGTGGATTTAGTTGGAAAATATGTTGAGGGTGTGAGATATAAAAGCTAAGAGCCAGACACAAATTAGGTTAGAAACTTTTGGAGAACCTAGAGAAGAAGAGAACCAAGAGAAGAGAAGAATTCGTAGAACCTTGCAATCATCTAATCTAAGGTAAGGGTGAGACTAATATTCTCTAATCTTAAGTGGTATAATTCTCAAAATGTGGGGGCGCAATCGTCATTTTATTCGTTTTTCTGGGTTTACCCGCGTTTTTAGCCAAAAATTAGTTAGAACTCTCCACTATAAATACTAGCCTTCCTTATTCAAAATTTCTCGTTCAAAACTATGGCAGTTCAAGAGGAAGGCTACTTTGAAGCTTCGGGAGATAGTCTATCTTCTCCTTATTTTTTAAGGGTATGTTTTTATCTTTAGTAATTTGAAGACACAAGATTTCAAAAGGAATAGAAGCCTGGAGCAACGACTATTTCAGAGGAATTAGAAGGCATTGGATGCTTATCCACTGAAGAGCGCAGGAAAAGGACATAGTACAATTGTACAACCACTACTCCAGTACCATGTCTACAATAGTACAAGCTACAAATATGTCTACGCTGGTTATTTCTCCAAATAAAATAAGGAATGGGTTTCAAATTATTCCCTCCTAGGACATTAACCAAATCAAGCAACAGATCATTGGTGATGATCATGCTTCAACAACGACTTTTTTGATGTGCTGGCAATCTTCAACATATCTTTCACACCTCTATATAAAGGAGTGAAGACTTGAAGATAAATAGAGACTCAACAACATTTTGATAATGTCAAAGCTCTGCTGAAATTGTTGTGCATCAAAAATGTAGAATTTCTTATAAACTTTCATATCTTAGAAATTCTAGAGTCTTAAGAGTCTGATTTTGATTTGTATTGTGAACACCACTGATAGTATATCAAGTGTTCAAACCAAACATCTTTCTATGTAATTTTGTTTGTTTAGAAATCTCTTGATTTTGTGCTTGTGCATAGGAAATATCTTGCTTGTGTGCTTGAGCATTTGTAATCCGATTCTGATTTTAGTGAACTCTCCTTGGAAGTGCAAGGGGAACATGACTACTTCTGGATTGTGGAAGGAACCTGTATAATTGCTTTGTGTTTTTCTCTTCTCACTCTCTCCTTTACATTATCCGCTGCACTAGACTCTGAACATTGTTCTTGAATATGAACTCTATTAGACTCTGAACATTGGACTCAGTTTAATAAGAAGAAAAAGCTAACATAATTCAACCCCCCTTGTGTTTTTCTCACCTTCAGGGCAGACCTAAGGGAACCTTGGCCTTCATTGCCTTGGGAAACACTGGAAAGCCAATATAATGTTTATGTTTCAATTACCTTTGAATTAACAAGACCCCGCACGTAAGGATCACCGTGCGATCAACAAGTGCAGTTAGCCATCGGAGGGCTAGGCCAAATTAGGTACCCAGTGGATGATGCCCATTGGGTCAGGTTGTGCCTTACCTAAGTAGGAACTCCCAATGGCCTCATCACTTGTATAGTCTACCTAAGATAATTAAATGCGACATTTATATTACTTATTATCCAACAACATATATACAGAGGGGATTCGAAGAATACTAACTGCTGCTTAATTTTTTGCAACCAAAACAGGTAAACTTGCTCCGTAACAAACAGATAAAAATTGCAACCTAACTTTTATACCGTCAAACTTACAAAAATAAGTAATAAGAATTGTTCAGACGAAAGGACAATCCTTGTGGATACGATACTCTACTTATCACTTTATTACTTGATGAAACGACTAGTACACTTGCCATTAAATTAATCCAACATGTTAATCGTGACATCACATTTTCAGAAATAATCACTCTGAATTCTTGCTTTGCTTTGGTGAAAATACTGGTATTGGGAATTCTTTGCGTGCTGAAATTTCTAGTGCAATGAGGACAATTGAGATAGCAAACTCTTATAACTGGAACAACTTCTGGCTTGAGACAGATTCTGAGCTTGTGATTAAAGCCCTCAAAAACCCTACTTTGGTTCCTTGGAGATTAAGGAACAGATGGATGAACTTTCTCCTGCTTACATCTAAATGAATATCTAGGCCACTCATGTTTATAGAGAAGGCAATCAATACGTAGAGACATTAGCTAACCTTGGACATAATCTTGTTAATCTTACTGTTTGGTTCCATGTCACAACTTGCATTAATGCTTCTTATGTAAAAGATAAGTTAGGTTGGCCTATTTGTGACTTATTAAGGGATTCCTTTGCACATGTTTTTTCCTCTTTGGCTATATATATATTTTGGTAGTCTAGCACTTTGCTACCTACCTTCTTTGGTTTAAAAAAATAAATACACTCCCCTCCTTTCAAAGATGTTTGAATTACACTTCCTTCCCCTTTTATGTTAAAATTACACTTCCCTCCCCTCTTATTCAAAGGATATTAGAAAATATTTACTCCCCTCCCTTGAGAGAAGCTTGAATTACATTCTCCTCCCCTCTTATGTTAAAATCTATGCTTTACTCCCTCAATAATTTTTTATTTTATTTCTAATAATCTAAGAAAAAAAAAATCTAACACACTTTGTTGAAAAATACTATTGCGGGTCCATTTTAATATAATCAAATTTTGAATACATATTTTTTGCTATTTTTATTCACAATTTCATTAACATATAGTCTTAGACCCTATTATAAAATATGAAACAACCCAAAATAAAATTAAAATATGTGAAAAAATACTAAAGTCGATTAAGTATGGTTATTTAAAAGTGAATTTTACACTCCAAATTATAAATTAATAACAAAATATTCAAATTTAACGATCATTGACATTTAAATTATAAAGAAATGAGTTTTTTTTTTTTTAAATGGTGATTCAAAATTAGTATATATTATAAAAATATTTATTTATGTTAAAAAAGATTAAAGTGTAGTGCATATTTAATTATAAAAGGAGGGGGTTGCAATTCAAGCATCTCTTAAGGGAGGGGAGTATAAATTTTACTTTTCAAAGGAGGGAAGTGTATATTTTAACATAAGAGGGGAGAGGAGTGTAATTCAAGCTTCTCTTAGAGGAGGGGAGTGTAATTTACTCTTATTATAATTATGCAAGATGTTTTTTTTAGCGAATGCAATGATGTTGTTATATGCAATATCTTTAATGACCAAATGAAGGTAAAAAAAACTTGAATATGTTAATCCTGAGGGAGGCTATGCTATACTCGATATCAAGGACGTACATAGGCATCATAATACATGAGGAAATCTCAGCTAAGTTGGGACCCTAACTCTTTCCAACCATTTGTAAGACCTCAAAGAAACATATTATTAAAAAAAAAAAATTGGGGGGATTATGCCAAAACCCAAGGAAACAAACAACTGCCTCATTAAAAACCTTAACAAGAAAATCCAATGGGATAAAACTTGATGAAGGAAAAAAGAGTGCAGCATACACATAAAATTAAATTTAAAAGCTAGATAAACATAATTTATATTTTTAAGTAAAGAAAAAAAGTAGAAATAATGTGATGTCCCCTAGTTTCGATTGTGCAATTATGGCCCTTCATATGAACCTTCAATATACCACCCACAAAAACCATCAAAACACTTTGTATGGCAAGGACTAATCACCTTTGGACAATTAGCGTCAGATACGCAAGGAATGGTAACTACGTTGTCAAATAAAGAGAAAAGAAATGTTACTAAAATGTGATAAAATAGGGTGTTAAAAAATTTAGAAAAAATTAAAATGCTGTGAAAAATGCTTACGCATTCTGGTTTCAGTCCTCTCAAACGCCGCTTCACCAAAAAATAGAGAAAGAAAGATAATCAAAGAATAAACAAACAGAAGAAACTGAGCCATATGTTTCATCCTTTGAATGTACTAAAGAGATTTATTTTGATCCTTTTATAGTTAAAACCTGAATATTTTGTTAATTTCAATTCAATAGTTATTTGCTCTCAGAAGTAACAAAAAGCAATTTAAAAAGAGTAATTAATTTTAAATATGGTGTGTGTGACCCTTCAGCTCACCGAATATATTATCTTTCATGCATTTCACATTAAACTTTTAAATATATAAATTTATGAAGATGAGTATCCCCAAATAGAAAAAGTATAATTATCCACATAAATTTGAAATAATGCTGTTACCAAAAAATAATTCAACTTTATGATGAATGAAATTTATATAAATTTCATATCTTTAATAAAAAAAAAATTAATATAAATTCATATTATACATCTACTATAATTAAATATTATCATAATTAAATAAGTAATATGTAATATTCTAAACAACTTTAAGTATTGACGACTGACCTACCAAACCAACAAGATTATTTTTCGTGTGTAGCTAAGATGCTAACACCCCTTATTTATATATATTTAATATATATATATATATATATATATAACACAAGGAGAATTACAAAACGAGAAAGGGAACCAAACACTAATTTTCTCAAAAGGAAATAAAATTAAACCTAGGGAGCAAACACCGTGAGTCGTTCCTCAACCTCTCAAGTACTGCGTTCAACGATCCAAAATCTCCAAAATCTAACGGTTCTGATTCTCGAACTGGTGAATCCTGAGGGAGGCTATGCTATACTCGATATTACAGCTGGTGTTCGTGCTGCAACCGCATTGAACGCAACAACACATCCTTCGCCTCTTCCGCAGCCGTCTCCTCGAGCTCCGCCACCTCCGGAGGCGAACAAAGTCCTCACGAACCTAGTAGCATTTGCAAGGTCACTAGACAATTGTCCCATTTGCACTTCCATGTTCTTCATAGTAATCTCGTGTTGCTTTTTCATCTCATCAACCTCCTTATCTAGTATGTGAAGTTGCCCTTGGGTATTCTTCAAACTTTGAGATAATATCTCTTCCATACTTTGCCTTGGGTTTTGTTTCTGGTTTCCTTGGGGGGCGGTTTGTCTGTGGTGGTTGTAAAACATTATTGCTTCGGTAAGAGAAGTTTGGATATTCTGTCCAACCTGGATTGTAAGTGTTTGAGTATGGATTCCTCTGCTGTCTAGAATAATTCCCCATATACTTTACATGCTCTTCTGAAAACCCCAAACTTTCTGGTAAGCAAGCATCACTTTCATGAGCTTGCTCACATATGTTACAGTTGGTTTTTGGAGAGAGTTGTGCAACTTCACGAGCTTCCAACCTTTTTGCTATTATTTCTAGTTGTATGCTGAGAAGTTTATTTCTACCAAGTTGTCGCGGTGCGAAAAATAAAAATACGGCCACAAGTGTAAACACTCGCACGATAATGGAGTCGCCACCGAACTTTATTTATCCCAAAAGAGGGAAAGGAAAATATCGATAAAACCTTGGGTGAACATGGTCTGTGAACCATGAAATGGGTTTGGAAGTTGGTTATGCGAGAGGAAGGTGTTAGCACCCCTCGCATCCGTTGTACTCAACGCTAACCATTTAGGGGGAAGGTTCACTTACTCTCACAGGTTTAGGTTATCTGCCTATATGTTGGTTTCTTATTTCTACATTATTAAAACAAAAGATTTTTTTATTTGGGGTGCTTGACGAGATGTTGTGATCCCGCTCCTACGTATTCCCGTGTGCAATGGGAAACTCAAAGCTACGTAGTTCTTTGTAAAAAAAGATTTACGGGTTGGTTGGTTTTAGCGAATAATGCTTATGTCACATTCTGCTGATACAACAATGCTTGTATGCTCACATTAGGAGGATTAAGCATGTTTATGTGTCAAAGGAATGGATAAAACAATATCCGGTTAGAGAAACAAGTTAATAACGAATAATGTTTATGTCGCATCCCGCCGATACAACAAAAACTTGTGTGCTCGTGGAGGCTTAAACTTTGCATGTGTCGGAGGAATGGATAAAACATTATCCATTTTTCTTAAAAAGGAAATTAAGTGTGTTGGATTGATTTTAAGGTTTTTAGAATGAGGATAATCCCAAGATCACGAGACATACGTCAGGGATAGGAACTATCTAGGTGCGAAAAGACATACGTCAGATCGACCCTTTTTCATTCTTTTTATTATGAAAATATCTTAAGTTAAATATTGAGGATAACCCAAGATCGCGAGACATAAGTCATGGATAGGAATTATCTGGGTGCAAAAAGACATACGTCAGATCGACCCTTTTTCACTATATTTATTATAAAAATACCTTGAATTAAAAGTGAGGATAACCCAAGATCACAAGACATATGTCAGGGATAGGAATTATCCGGGTGCAAAAAGACATACGTCAGATCGACCCTTTTTCACTATGTTTATTAAAAAAAATAAAATTTGTGTTTCACCAGACAGCCCAAAAATGAAGAGAAAAGTGAAGGGGTAGAAGATGAGAGAATGCAATATGAATATGAAAATGAATGAATGAGAATGCAATAAATACACAAGTAAATAAATATGCATGCAAGACTTAAAATAAATAAATAAATGAACAAATAAAACACAACAATAATGGAGCAAATGAATAAAAAAATAAATGAGCATAAAATCATTAAATAAACATCATAAGAGAAAAAAAATAGGCGATCTAAGAAGAACACCTTTGTTAGTGCAAAGATTTGACTCAATAAGTTTAAATAAGCTATTGTTCAAATAATCACTTATTTACATAAGCTAAAAAGAAAATGAATAAATTAAAAAAAATGACTTATAAAAATAAGCCAACAAAAAGAAAAGAAGATCCGAAAAGATCATCTTTATTAGTGCAAAAAAATTGATTCAAATGCTTAAATAAACACTTGTTCAAATAAGCACTTATTAAAATAAAAAGAAACTTATGAAAATAAACAAACAATTAAATAAATGGTTCTAAAAAAGAAACAATTATTTAAATAAAGTATTCTGAAAAGAACACTCTTAGAGTGCATAAAATTTGACTCAAGAGCTTAAATGAGCACTTGTTCAAATAAGCACTTATTTGAAGAAAAAACACAATTAAAATAAAGTCACAGAGGGGGTTCAGATCTGAAAAGGAGTGAGCAAATAACATCAACAGATCTGAAAAAGGCCCAAAGCCCATCCCCTTTAAATAAATAAAAAAATCAGCAAAAGACAAAAAAGAAAACTGGGGCCCACGGGTCAATGGAGGAAGAAGTTATCCCCTTGCGTTTTTGAGTGTTTTTGATCTTTTGAGGGTGTTTGGAAGCTTTTGATTGAAGAAAAATGAAGGTTTATGGTGATTTGAGAAATTTTTAATTTTCTATGAAAATGGTGATTTTTTTTTATTTTCAACTTCCCAGCCCCCCTTTCATCTAAGCTTATGAAGTATTTATAGAAGGAGTAACTTGATGATCAAGTGTGGAAAATTAGGGTAAGAATGTTGAGGGGAAACTTGGAATTTTTGTAAAAATTAGATTTTTTGAGTTTTTTGTCATGCCTTTGGTCATGGGTGATGAGGTGTACAAAAATGATGAGCTGTTGTGTGTGAGGATGGTTCTAGATGCTCAAATTGTGGTGAGGGAATTAAATGAGAGTGACGTGTGCATTTGGAGTGAATTTGTCAAAGTTGGTGTTTTTTTTTTATTTAATTTGAATTTTATGCTATTGAAAACACAATTGGTGAAAAGTTATGATTTTTGTGATTGGCAATGATATTGAAATGAAATGAATCAAAGTTAAAATTTTGGGTGTAATGAAATTGAGTTTTCTTGAGAATGAAGTAACAAAATAAAATATGAAAAAATAAATTAAAATGTGCATAAAAATGAGAAATTTGAAGCTAACTTGCAAATACAAGTAGCTAATATGAAAATGATACTCATGGAAATGCATTTGATGCAAAAAAATAGATTTATTTTGAAAAACATTGGCTAGGGAAAAATTGGGGTATGACACAAGTAAAGCATCCTGAGTGTTTAGATCTATCATACATTTCTTCCTTGGGGTCGCCTCTTCCTCGGTGTGTCCCCGATATTCATTCAGAGACATGTTGTTAATCAGCTCTCGTACCCCACCAGCTGTCTTGATTTTTATGGTTCCTCCTGCAGAAGCATCTAGTAACATCCGAGTATCTGGTTTTTGTAACGCCCTATTTAATTATTCGATTATTTTGGTTGAGTTGAGAGTCTTTTATATGGCTTTATTTTATTATTTAGTAGGATAGGTTGGAAATTAGAATAATTAGACTTGAAGGGGCTGAATTAGAATTAATTAGAAATAAGTGGAATTAATTAGAAATATGTTGAGGTTAAGAGATATAAAAACTAAGAGTCAGACAAGTTTAGGTTTAACAAAGCTTTTGGGAGAAAAGAGGAGAACCAAGAGAAAAGGAGAACCAGAGAAGGGAGAGCTTGTAGAATCTTGTAATCACCTAATCTAAGGTAAGGGTGGGATTAACTCTCTCTAATTTTAGGTTGTATAATTCTGAAATTGAGTTTAGCATGTTGTTTGTGAACTTGTGAATTTGTGAATTTGGGGAATTAGGTTTTGAATTGAAATTGATTGTAGAACATGTAGATAATCCAATCAATTAGTGTACAAATTGATGTTTAGGTTGTAGAATAATCCTAGGTAATGTTTCCTATCAAATTTGGGATTTAGGTAGATGAAATTTGAGTTTTTGGGTGAAAAATGGTGCAAAAATCGTAACAGCAAGGGAAATTTCGCTAGAAGTTCGCTATTCGCGAAATCTGTCTGGAACATTTTCGCTAACAGCCAGAATTTCGCGATCAGCGAAATTGCACAGTGACAACATACCCTTTTTCATGTTCTTGTGTCTTTTTCACATGTTTCTGTTTTGAATTAGCTTTTGGTGTAAACATGAAAGTTTTAGATAATTTTGTTAGCTTTCCAATGGCTTTGGTTTGACGTGAAAACGATTTTTGGTTTTTGCGTTATGATGAAAATACTCCAAGAAGGTCTTAGTGAAATTTTATGAAAATTCCGCATAACTATTTCTAAGTCAACCCAAAACTTATGGATTGTCTCCAAACTTCAAAGCTTGTGTACTATGAGTTCAATTAAAGTGTTTAAGAGTATTTAACCTATGTTGTGATGAGTCTAACTTGGTTTGTCATGAATAACTTTGATTGATGAATTACTATATGAATGTATTTATATTGATGAATTACTATATGAATGCATATGTTGATTAATATGATGTTACATGATGTTGCTCATAAACGATGAATTATGGAATTATGATGTGGAGTCGTTGTTGTTGTTGTTGTTGTCGTTGTCGTTGATGTCGTCAATGTTGTTGAAGTTGTACGCTGTTGTTGAATAAGTTGTTGAGTCCATGTATACTCATATAAAGTTGAGGGCTCATGTCCTGTTGAATGTTTAATCATTCATACCACGTTGATTTGAGAGCCTATGCTCTACATGTTGATTTAAGAGCCTATGCTCTACACGTTGAATTGAGAGCTTATGCTCTAACACGTTGATTGGTACCACATGCATACTGCATAGTCAAGTTGTTGTTGTGTCATTGCATTGTCGCGTAGTCGTCGTCGTCGAGTTGTTGTCGTTGTTTTAATGTCAAGCAGAAATAATTGAAGAATTATGTGAAGTATTATTGTTGTTTAGTTGTTGTTGTTTATGTTGTTAAATTTCGTTGATGAATTATATGCTTATTATTATTGAATGTGAATCTCACCCCTTCTATTTGAATGTTGATTCTACATGGGTAACGTGCAGATAACCAGGATTAGCTGCTGATGTGAGTTGACTCTCTCATGCGTCGTCTTAGGGTCGCTCTGATACGTAACGGGATGGGGATATTTGCTTTGTTTTCCATTGTTACGTATTATTTATGAACTATGTTGTTGAACTATTTGAACTAGGATTTTCATTAAAGTTGTTTATGTTGAGGCCATAGTGCCAAAGTTGTTGAATAAAGAATTAATTTTCCGCTGCGATGTAATTGAATTTTGAGAAAGTTGTTTTAATAAATAGTAACTTTACTTTATTTATACATGAATGTAGTGTGGCATTCCGTTTTATGTTGAATACTCTGATTTATATGTAGTATTTACATTGTTTCAGAAAACGGGGTGTTACAGTTTTAGTCCCGTAGTGAAGGCTTGCATGATATCCATTTCTGACAACTTGTGACCAGGACACCTCTTCAATAGTAGCTTGTACCTCTCACATGCATCATACAATACTTCTCGCTCTTGTTGCTTGAAGCTGGAAATCTACTTCTTCCGCGCCAAGTATTTTTCAGTTGGGAAATACCTATCCAAAAACTCCCTCTTTAGCTGATCCCAAGTCTCGATTGTACCACTTGGTAATGCATCCATCCAATCCATTGACCTTCAGGTTAGAGAATAACCAAAAAACCTGAGTCGTTTGTCTGATTCTGACACCTCAGTTGGGTTGATTGTGACGCAGGCCTCCAGAAAGCGTGTCAAATAAGCGTTGCAATATGTCGTCTCTTTACCTGAAAATTGGTTAGATTTCAAATTCATCATAACATTGTTCTTGATGTCAAACACCACCAGGTTTGCTGGTTGGAAATCAAGTTATATTTCATCTAAGTTGTCTAGCCTCCCATAGTATCCTAGGGTAATGCGGCGTTCATCTCTCATTTCTGACTCATCTGATGAATAGTCTTGAATTGGGATTGTTTCATGTTGTTCTGTCCTTTCTCTTGCAAGTCAGGCTGCTTTGCGAAATGCTTGTTCAGTTTTGTCTATCTTTGGATCAAATTGCAGAAAACCTATTTTGGTATTATCATAAAACAAACTAAACAAAGTTCTTAGTAGGACAGAGTTAATTGGAAAAATAATTTTGGTATTTTTAAAAAATTTCAATTTTTTTGGTATTTTTGAATATTTTTGAAAACAAAAAAATAAAATGCGGAAAAATAAATATTGAAAATAAGTAATTTGAATCGCTTAGTTGAAAATATCAACAAGCCCCGACAACGGCGCCAAAAACTTGATGTGCAGATTAGGCAAGTGTACAAAATCGTTTACCAAGTAATAAAGTGATAAGTAGAGTGTCGTATCCACAGGGATTGTCGTTTCGTCCAAACAATTCGCATTACTTATTTTGAAGTTGACGATATAATAAAAGATAAGGGTTAGAGAGTTGCAATTTTTATCTGTTTGCAACAGAGCAAGTTTACCTATTTTTGGTTGTAGAAAATTAAGTAGCGGTTAGGATTCTTTGAATCCCCCTATTTATATTGTTGGATATTAAATAACAATCATGTCACGTTTATTTATCTTAGGTAGACTACACAATACAAGTGATGATGATTTTGGGACGTGACAAACCTAGTAGGTTTGAAACTACACCTGCTGATCACACGGTGATCCTTACGTGTGGGGTCTATAAATCTCGGTTAACTAGGTTTATCCCTTCAATGTTTGGTTGCACCTGCTGGTCACACGGTGATCCTTATGTGCGTGGTCTTACCACCTTAAAGGTAATTGAAAACATAGACTTTATGTTGGCTTTCCACCATTTCCCAATGCGATGAAGGCCAAGGTTCTTTAGGTCCACCCATCTATGAATCTTAGGACACTAATAGCACACTCTCTCTCGCACTTAGCAGTTCTACAAACGGGCAACCCTATCAGCGTCTACCTTACCAAGGGCTTAAGGGAATGGTTATATTAGGTTTATTCCCAGAGTCGCTTGTTTCCTTAATCACTAACTAGTTACCTCCTAGGTTCAGCCCTACTGGTTTTAAGAGATACATACGTGTATCATAGAAAAGAGTATGGCTGAGAATATAGGTTCCTTTCACCAAGCCAGACACGCTTGAATGTACTGTGGTAAGTTACTTGTTGCGCTGCTATAAATGTGATGAATGATTCCTAAGCACAACTCCTGGAAAGGTATGTTTTTCATGAAAAAAATGCAAATAATAAATTATATTTTTCTTTCGTTACTTGAGGACAAGCAACAGTGTAAGTTTTGGGTTGTGAGGACAGGTCATCTTACGTTATTCTTAGCATTTTTTTCAGTTATTTTATGTAGGTTTTATCAACAAAAAGGAGGAGTATTAGAATAATTGCCAATGATTTCGAGACTTTTGTAATTTTTTCTATATTTGAGTCTGTAATTCTAGTTTCCTCGAAACATATCAATTTTAGGGGGTTTTTGAAGTAATTCCTGAAGAAATCATGCAAATCGGCAAATCAAAAACATCTGAAGAATTGTGAAAACTTAGGAAAACCAAGAATGAAGATTCAAGAGACCTCGGGAGACTTAAAAGAGGGAGGAATTTGGTTCCTAAGTTCTGAGGCAAGTTATTTGAAGACGAAGACCTAAAACGATGGAAAATCGAAGAATTTGGGCCCAGGAATTGATGCCATGCGCCTAGCACATAGGAAAAATGCCTAGGGCATGGATTTCACATACCATGCGCCTAGAGCATTTTTCATGCGCCTAGGGCACGATATGAGGCACACTCACATGCGCCTAGGGCATTTCTCATGCGCCCGGTGCATACAAAAATGTGGGGCGCAAGCGTCTTTTCTTGCTTTTATTTTGGGTAAAGCCCGCACTTTTAGCCCAAACCCAAGTAGAAACTCTCACTATAAATACTAGCCTTCCTCATTCAGAATTTCACGTTCAGAACTATGGCAGTTCAAGAGGAAGGCAACTTTGAAGCTTCAAGAGTGGTTTTGTCCTCTCCTTGATTTTCTAGGGTATGTTTTTATATTTAGTAATTTCCTTTAAGTAACCATGTGTAACTAATTCTTTTTAGGTTAGAGTTCTTAGATGAACCTCTATTTATTTTTGTTGGATATTTATTTAATATAATGTCGTTTTTATTTTATTTATCTTTTGTTCGCTATTAAGTTTTATTAGGAAATTCCATAGTTTATTTCTATAATAGGTGCAACACTAGATAAGATACTTAGGTTGTGACAGGGCTTGATATTGTTATCAATATCTGAATGCTTGTATCTTGATATTTATATCCTTATACTGATAATTATCTATTTAGAAAGTAATTAGTTAGTAATTAGCGAACGATACCGAAAGTGATTTGACCCTAATAGTAAGTACTTTGGAGGTGACATTACAAATAATGAGTAGTAAGTATGCTAAACCTAGGATGTAACTGGTTAGTAATTAAAGAAACAAGTACCTACTTGAAGGAAATAAGTCGTAGCCTAATAGAACCATTCTCTTTAACCCTTGGTAAGGTAGACGAGATAGGGCTGCCCATTTGTAGAGCTACCAAGTTCGAGAGAGAGTGTGTGATATGGTGTCCTAAGATTCATAGATGGGCAGTCCTATAGGAACCTTGGCCTTCAATGCCTTGGAAAATCTTGGATTGCCAATTTAAGTTTATGCTTTCAATTATCTTAGAGACGGTAAGACCCACATGTAAGGATCATCGTATGATCAGCAGGTGCAACCAGACTTAGGATGGATAGAGCTAGTTAACCGAGATTTATAGACCCCACACGTAAGGATCACCGTGTGATCAGCAGGTGCAGTTTTCAACCTTCTAGGTTAGTCACGTCCCAATGGCCTCATCACTTGTATAGTCTACCTAAGATAAATAAACGCGACATGACTGTTATTTAATATCCAACAATATAAATAGAGGGGATTCGAAGAATCCTAACCGCTGCTTACTTTTCTGCAATCAAAAACAGGTAACTTGCTCTGTTGCAAACAGATAAAAATTGCAACCCTTATATTTTATATTGTCAACTTACAAAAATAAGTGATATGAATTGTTTGGAAGAAACGACAATCCATGTGGGTATGATACTCTACTTATCACTTTATTACTTGGTAAACGCTTCGATAACGGGATGAAACAAGGCGAGTTCTCTATCTCTACCACAACACCAGCGATGTTAGCCAAAACTTCTCGGAGAAGAACAACGGCTCTACCACAAATCACCCGTATTGACCTAGCTCTAGTAAACCCTTCGACCAACTTCGTTTCCTCCTCTCTGTCACGCATCACCATGATAAGCGCAGGGAACCAACCCTCATAATCCACAAAGGGAAAAACCATCTCTCATTCAAACAAAAGCGATGAATGAAAGGAACACCAAAAAGTTAGAGAAAAGAGGAGAAAATGTCTCCCAACAATTATGCTAAAGGAAAACGATGAGTACAAAGAAACCAAGGGAAACTCCTCTTTAAATAGCCTTAAGTTTGCTCGAATCAACGAACCAGATAGAGTATAAACAAAGAGTCACGATCTAGATGGCTGACAACAACTTTGGGAAAACAAAACGTAGTCAAAGCTACTCGCGCATGAAGCCTTCTTCCCCAGAGTACGTGGAGCTCGCAAGGCTGACACGTGGAGAGTAAAATGAACGACTATCCTATTAGCAAAAAATGTTTCAGCTAAAAGCATTAAATGCCAACTGCTCCCACTAACTCGCCTTTGAACGCCACCGCCCTGCAAGGGGACTAAAAATTTCCTATTGTAACACGCTCTAGTTTTTAATTAAATAAATTAGAACCTTTAGTTTAGTTTAATTTATTTTATTTATTTGTCTCGTTATATGCTTGATTAGTTAAATTGGTGTGACTATAATAATCTTATTTCTAATGTCCTTAACTTGGTGAATATATCCTTATTATTGCTTATTGAAACAAATGAAAACAAAAACAATAACAATAAAATGCTAGTGTAGATTGTTATTATTATTATTATAGCAAGAGTAAACCCTTTGTTGATATTGTTAGTAAATTAATTACACGAAAGGAAAAGAAATAAAGTGGGAGGAAATAAAAAATAAATAAAACAAAAACAAAATAAGAGAAGAGAATATATGAAGTGGTGTGGTGTGTGGGTGCATGTTACATGATGAGTCATAGGAGTGTATCAATGCTTCTCTTGTACGCCTAGTTCCAAAAAAATAGGAGAAAAACCACTTACTTTCACCCATCTCTTACTGTAGGTGTACTTATTAGATAGGAGCAAGAAACCACCTACTCTTATCACAAGAACTTAAACAAACCAAGTCAATCCCATGTTTTTCACTTCCTTCCTTTATTCTCTCAACCTCCACTTGTATAAATTAGATTCTCAATACAAGCACACACCTCACACTCACGTACAAACTGCAGCAGATAAACAGAAGAAAACCAAAGACCACCTTCTCATAACCGACACTTCATACTAGTACAAAACCCCTTTTCATTTTGTTCTAATACTACATCCTCTTTGTTGAAGAAAACTTGAAACCGTTGTTCGTGCGTCTGGTTTGAGGAACATCTAAGAGTGCTATCATCGAAAGGAAATCACTTCAAGGTAAGGGAATTCTTCCGTACAATCATGTAGGTCATAGATTCATGGGGTATGTCGGTAGTAGAACCTTGTCATATACTAAAAGATGGAAATTTGATACAAGTAAGAAGAAAAGAAGTAATTCTAAATGTGAAGGAGTCTCATAGTTTCTTATATTTGTGGTTTAAGAAAAAAATATGATAGTAATAATAAAATGTTGTATAAAGCAAATTAATATAGTTGACAGTTGTGAAGCTAAAAGAACTAGTCAAATTAATCATGTTGACAGTAGTGGAAATAAAAAGAATTAAACAAATTGTAGTAACATTTTAGTTGGTTGGAGTGATCCTTGTGAAAAAGAGTACAAAGAAATACACATATATATGTACACTATCTATAGGAATAATTGAGACAAGTATAGAATAGTAGATTAAATTACATCGAATTCATTCTCTGTATAGGATATATGTATAAAGACTTGCCTTATAATATGCTAGTTTGATAAATTAGAGTTGATAGCATAGGGACTAAGGGCCAAAATGCTTGAATCCCATTTCAATGATTGGTAAATTTGTATAGTTTTAGTTTTCTGTGACTAGTTAATGATAGCTTATGAGGGCTAAAATTAAAGATGCTTACCTACGTTAATCATTCCTTAGTAGGGCTGATATTCCTTATTTCCTACCTACGTTACACCTATCAAAATGCACGCATCGAGTGCCACTAAGCCAAGTACCACAGGCGTCCCGTCGAGTGCCTCCCTTCACAGCTAAAGTCATTGCACCATAAAGGCATCAACGGCTTGAGGGGAAACAGTTCAGGACTGGTCAGAAGACCAATCGCACGTTGACATCTGGCATAACTTACACCGCCTTAAAGCTCCATGCCTGAGGGAGCAGGCCAGCTTAATTGCACCGCACCACACTGAAGCACGCACCCACGCGAGGACCACCTTACACGTGTCCTCCTCCGTCCCTAATCACACGCCGCATAACCCGAAGACGATTATGACCAATGCGCGCCTATATAAGGGTGACATTGCTCCACCCTCAAGGTACGATTCACTTTTCACAACACTTTCTACACACTCTTTCTCAGTTCCATTACTAACTTGAGCGTCAGAGTGCTAACGTTCCTGCATGTACCTTTCGTTCCGCCGCGAAGACTCAACACCGTCGTCCCGGAAATCGTTATTGTCACACATGAGCATTATCTGCCACCGTTGCCACTCATCCGTTCTCACCGAACACATCGGAATTGTTATTGTTGTTGTGCATGAATCCAGTAAGTCATACGTTTTCAATACACGCTTTCGCAAACTCTTTTGAAAATGGAAAAACGTTATTTACCACACCCACCCACCCACCCACCCCCTCTACCGCATATTCTTGTTCGTTATATAGACCTATGTCATCTACCGCATTTTCAACCATAACAATCAATAAATAATAATAATAATAAAACATTGCAATAAAAAAAATTATCAATAACTTATCCAATGACTCAATGCAAAACAAAATGTAAAAAGGCGCAAAAATTCAAAAAACAAGTACCAACGGTAGTTAACAACCGCTATTACCTGGTGGTGGTTAATTGTCGTGGCTTCTAGGTTGTTTGCAAAACTTAAACATGGCAGAAAAATCAAACAATGTAAATGGGTTAGAAGATGCATTACATGTTTGTTGACGTTTGATGATTGTATAAATTTTTTTGCAATCCTTCTTCAATGATTTGAGACCAAAAAATTTCACCAAATTTTGGGTTTTTGCAATAGAAGATAGGAAAGAAAAAAAAAGTGTGTATGAAGTGTAAGCTAGTAGACTATGCCTAAATAAAGAAAAGTGCACTCAATGGCAATTAACTGTCGCTGGCCTCCAAACTTCCAATGGGGTATTAGCATCATATTTGAAAATTGTTGTTCACACTTCTTAAAAGGCTGAAAAACATCAATAAAAAACGTGAATACCACCTCAATAGTTAACTACCGATGCAATGAACCGGCGGCAGTTAACTACCGAGGTTCCTTCGGCAGTTAACTGTTGATGCTCTGTTATAAGAACATAACATACATAGGAATTTCCAAAATTCCATTGTTGCGGTTTTGAGATTCTTAGGTGCGATTTTCTCCAAGTTAAAGTCATTTAACACCAATTACAAACACAAAATCAAGTAAGTGCTTATTATCCTATTGCATTGGCTTTTTTTGATTGAATTGTTATATTTTTTGGATAAATTGTCAAATAATTAAGTTTTGTTGATTTTTTATTTTTGATTTTATGATGTTAGATGTTTATGATTTTTTGATTTGTTAGATGTTGATTAGAGTGGAATTGATTGAATTGTGTTAGAAAATGTTAGGAATTGTTAGGTATTGTTAGAAATCGTTAGAAATTGTAAAAATTGTTAGAAATTTGTGGTAGAATTTTAGGATTAGAGTCAGTTTCAATCTGATGTTTGCATTGTGTAGATATGGCTCAGAAACAGGGCGATGCTGCTCAATTACAAAAAGAGGGTGAGAAAAGGAAAGCAAAATCGACTGTGACATGGCATGGAATCGAATGTGATGGTTCCGTTAAAAAAAAATATGAAGGTGTCAGTGTACAATCATTTCAGGCTGAGGAGGAATGGAAGGACTTGTTACTTTGGTTCCCAACCAAAAGCAGGTGCCCCAGGGACTGTCGAGGACAACCCAATTGACTTATGTGACGAGGAAGATGATTAAATGTAATGGCTTGTAATGTCTAACTGTTTTGGATATTTTTTTATGTTTTTTTTTATATGATGCGCATAAAAGAATGCATTCCAAGAGGTTTATTTAAATTGAATCTTACTGCCCTGCCAACTGACAAGTTTCAATTGACAAAGGAGCACGATCCAATTCAAAGGAACCTTTTAGAGGTGCTTTCCCTTCTGTGACACTCATCTTATACGAAGGAATTCAATGTGAAGACCTATAAAGTTGATTTGCTAGAATACATGTTGTGTTCTCTTCATTCTTTGACTTTTCAAAGAATCTGCAAATCTCTACCCTAAGTATACGACACTTCAATACCAACATCTTCAGCAAACCAACAAGAATTAAACTTAAATTCCAACAAAATAAAGACAGTACATAATAATGATGCTACCTAAACATAATTTTCTGGCAAAATCAAACTATTGAGAATATCTTCAGGCTATCTCAGCAATGTAGCTTCCAACTCAATTACCGGGAACATGCGTTCTCGATAATATCTGGAGAACATGCTCCTCACGCAGTCATCGTCTGTAGCATTATCTTTTCGGTCTACAAATAACTGGGACGTGCATATTGATGGTCCTCCACCCTGCTTGTGTCTCCGGGGTTGAGTTCTTGATTGATTTCGTTCAGTTGATCTTTTAGATCCTTTAGCGTGATATCGACCCGGACCTTGAACAAATAATGGTTACCACCGTTGAAACGCACTTGAGCTTTGAACAAATGACGGTCCATTGTTTCAGATCTACACCATAAGAAATTAAACAGTCAATGAAAAACTCATTCAAACATTTCATCGAACACTTAGAGTGCAAATTATACGTAAACCCTAAAACTCATAACTATAACATAAACATGCAAACATTTTAACAAAATAAATCAACTTATATATACTCTTAAAATGAATCATATACTCTTACTTCTAAATCAACTCAAAAACTAAAATTAAAAAAATAGAAAAACACCAAAAATTAAATTAACCTAAAACTCATAACTTTAACATGCAAACCTTTTTACAAAATTAATCAACTTACATCTACTCTAAAAATGAATCATAATATCTTATTTTTAAATCTACTAAAAAACTAAAATTATAAAAATTGAAAAAACAACAAAATTTAAATTAACCTAAAACTAGAATTATAAAAAATAATAATAATAATAGCACTATGATAACTTACTTGTGATTTTGTTGAATAAATTTGGATGAACTTTGAAAAAAGCGAGAGATTAAGTGATTTTGGTAGAGATTTTGAGAGAGATTCGATAATGGATGAGAGATAAGGGAAGAGTGAGTTATGTCTGGATTTGTATCAGGATCACATCGGTAGTTAACTGCCGATGGATGCCACGGCAGTTAACTACCGCCGATTCTTTGCATCGGTATTTAACTGCCACCAAAACGTTTGGGTCTTTTTGTGATGTTTTTCAGCCTTATATCATGTGTCTAACAACAATTTTCATCATATTTTTTAAGAAAACATATGATGCTACCAAATAACACATATGATGCTCCAATTAATTTCATTTCATAAAGATCCACGGATTATGCAAAAATTCGCAAGAAAAGAAGAAAAAAAAAACCTCTTGAATTCTGCAACTTTGCAATGTATGATTGAGAAGGACTTCTCATGAAAAATTGCTCACTTAAATTAGCCTCAGAATTTTTATTTAAGGAAAGCCATGGGGAAACTTTTTATTTCCACCTACATGACTTCAGATGTAAACATCCCAAAAAATACATAATGTATGTTGTCAAAAAATACATTTTGTTAACGACAATGCATAATATATGTAAGGTATGTTCGAATCCCAGACACCACAAAAAAAGTACACTTTCAAATGACAAATATTTATATAGCGACAACTCCAACAAAAAGAATCATTTAGGCATACATATATCAGTAAATTATTTCAAAAAATAATATTATTTATTTCTTTTTCTCTGTTGTCTGCAAGTCTTAACTCAATCAGTAAAATTGTCAAAATTGCAAAGCAGGACGTCGTGACCCATAGTAGTCAATTGCGGATTTCAGCGCGTAGCAGCCGACCCCAAAAATGCTATAGCGGGATAGCGCATAGCGCTATGACCGCTATTTGATAACTTTTTTGACAAATTACGTAAATAATACTATAAATTATAAACAAACATATATCTAATATAAAATTAAATATAACATTCAAATCTCATGAAACGTTCATAAATCATACAAAACACACAAATCTTATGAAAGCTTTTACTCATGAATCATTCATAAATCATACAAAACACCCAAATCTTATGAAAGCTTTAAAGTCTTCAACATAGTATCGAAAGTCTTGATCAAAATTCAACATAGTAGTCAATCTTGGATAGCGGTGCGTAGAGGCCAACCTCAAAAGTGGGATAGTGGGTTAGCGTATAGTGGTATGACAAATAGTGGTCACCGATATTTGATTATTTTTTGAACAAATTACATGAATAATGTTATAAAATATAAACAAACTTACATATTTCTAAAAAAAAACTTATATTTAATATAAAATTAATTATAACACTCAAATCTCATGAGACATTTATAAAATCAAGATGCCAAAAATCAAAAGATACAGAAACAAATAAAAAAATCATAAAACAAGAGAAACCATAAAACAGAGGAAGAAAAAAGAACAGAGAAACCGTAGATCAGAGTTAATTTGGTTTTAAAAATCCCCAAAATGCCTATAATAAATTTAGAAATTTGGAAACCATACAAAATGTATTAAAAATAGTGTCAATTTGAAAATTTTCAACTAAAATCAAATAGCGGCTGAAGCGACCGCTATCTACTCCGCTGTAGCAGCTTAAGCGGCCGCTATAGCGCCACTATCTCATACCGCACTGCTACGACAATTAGCGTAGCGGTTTGTCGCCGCTACGCGCGGCCGCTATCGGCCGCTATTGATTACTATGCCGTGACCGAAGTTCAAACTCTGGTGTATCTCGTCCGAGACATCCAGGTTCTATACAAATGTAATGTGCATAAAGTAGCCGACATTCATTGCAGGAAAGACATGTATGTAAGTACATTTCAAGGCTGAAAGTGGTCTATAACAAAATTCTCATATAACTCCATCAAGTCTTTTGAAATATAACTATTTACTAAACTAATAAAAGAATGATCCAATGGAACCATGACATCTATATATAATTTTGTTTTTCGCCGAAAACGATTTTTCAGATGTGTATTTACACATGTTTGACACCACTGGTTTTGCTTCAAAAGAAAATATTTCTTCTGCAATGTTAGTCAAAAGTCGGCATTCTGCAAGAAATCTAAACTTGAATGATATCTAGGGATGTATACTTTCCTTCCAAAAAATTATAAAGCAGCAACATGAGGCAGTGATCATAATTGTAAGAAAAAATAATGGAAATTCAATTGGAAGATTTACAACTTTCAACAACTTTCCTAATCCTATCAATAACTAGAGGGATTTCCTCGAACGATATAGTTGTAAAACAAATACGAAACCATCCTGGTTCTATGCAATGGCAAGCCGATCCAGGAGTTATATTTATCTTAGCAACACTCATAAACTTCTCCCATAATTCAAGTTCTCCTTTCTCGCTATAAGGTCTGATTAAACCACTCATATCAGCCCAACAGAACATACCGGCGCTGCTCTTAGCACACTTGATTCCTAGTTTGGTTAAACAATCCACAAACTCATCGTGTACCCGTCTTATTCTATTTCGGTTGGTTTCAATGTATTCCTGAATGAATCGTTTATCGGAAAGCATTGAGGTAACTAACCTCTGTGTTGGTGCAGATATAGATGAAAATCTGCTCATTTTTTTGGCAGCATCCAAAACAGTTTTGTTGTGTGAATGTATAACTCCGACCCTAAATCCAGCAATCGAGAGGTCTTTTGATAGGCCGTATACTATATGAACGCGGCTTTTATCTATATATTCTGAATCGAGAACTTCGGCTATACTCACAAACTCCTCACTTCCATACGTGGAGCCTGCAAATACTTCATCAGCAATGATATGAATGTTTTTATCTTCAGCAAAGTCTAGAAGACTGAAAAGCATTTCTGGTGTCAGAATATTGCCAACAGGATTTGAAGGGTTCGAGATGAGAATTCCGCGAACTTTGACTCCTCGTTTTCTTGCTTGACTAAATGCTTGTTCAAGGGCAGTGGTATTTAAATTGAAATTGTCAGTACTTCGACAGTGAACAGGTATTAAGTCTATCCCTGGACGCCATCTTACGTCCCTGTCAAAGCTGCATCATCACTTTTTTAATTAGCTTTTAAAATATTTTTTATAGAACGATAGAATTTGAGTTAAATAATAAAAAAATAGATTAAAAAAACTCCTTATAAATAGTTTTTATACATAAAAGATAAACTCCTTTTTAATTAAGATATTTTTAAAAATATTGTTTAGCCTAACTTCTTTTAAGAGAAATGAAAAAAACAAGTCAGATCAAATAAAACCCAAATAGGAATCAATAGTTTAAGAAAGTGCCGTCGATTACCCTGGATAATAAGGTGTAGGGACAAGGAATGCATTTCCATGGTCTGCCAAGCAGAAGGATAGTATCTCAATGGCAGGAGTTGCTCCCGATGTTAGTACCATATTCGACGGGTCAAATTCTACTGATCCTCCCATAACCTGATGCATAAAATCTGCCAACGCCTGCAAAATCATAGCAAACAACCAAAGTTTAATAGACAAACAAAACAACGGCAAGACCTAACTAAATCAACAAAATTCAAATACAGAAAAGTTATTAAATAACAAACTTTAAAACAACATATAATTCTGTAGTACAACCACAGTCAAAAACCTTTTCCCACTAGATAGGGTCAAACGACACCATAATGTCTTATTATGTATCATGTCTAATGATCACAGAAAATGGCGGTTTGTTCAAATTCTGCTACACTAAAGCGCCATAATAGTAGCTATTTGACAACACTTTACACGATGTGTTATAGCGCTGTAGCGCAGCGAACATTAGGCCATTTAAATATAAACTTGTCTTAATAATCTAACCTATAGTTTTCCATGGTATTCCTCTTTCTCTAACTAATGGACTATTCTCCATCTGGTATATCTTACTAGCGCTTCTACCCAAGACAAGACTCGGCCATCTTTTAAAGAATGACTTGTTATTCCGACTTCCTATCTAATTTTATTCCTAATCCTAACTTGTTTTGTATGACCCCCATCAGTTGTAACAAAATTAACCTGTTTCCTGCACTAAGACAACAAATAACTAATTAAAATTAAAATGTCGGTTTCTTACATCAAGATAAACGTGTTTATATTCAAAAAGTAACAATTACACTGTACATTAATAATAGAATTGTGTTCTTAAACGCAAAAACTCCAAAAGCTCAAGTTCTATATTTAACATAACAAGAATTAAAATATTCTAACGTTACTAATAACTTTAATAAAAACCATTCAGCTAACAAGGTTATATCTCAACTAGCATTGGCTCAAATATGGGAGCAGTGTTGCCAAATAGTGGCTATAGCAGTACAGCATAGTGAAATATGAACAAATCACTATTGTTTCACGGTACACTATTTAGTACAAAGTGTTGTCAAATAGACTATAGCACTATAGGCTATAGCAGAGCGGAATTTCAACCAATCGCTATTTTCCACGATTCACAACTATGTATGGGAAAATATGGATATTATTAGAGGATCAATTCTCCAAAATGTTAGAGATACTATAAAATTATTCATCTTAAACTTCTGGTATAATTGATTAATGGTATCAGTCTCCATGACCAAGTGAGGTAGTCTAAACTTTAAACTCTAAAGTTTGACCCTTGACACTTCAATTCTCCTAAGTTTAAAAATCATCATCATCATCAACAACAACAGTAGTAATAATTAAAATTAAGCACGAGAAGAGGTTTATTACAACCATTTTAAATACAACAAGTCTCTACAAATTGCTAAAACTTTTAGGATAACTAGTTCACAAACAACAACATGCCATAACACCTATTCTCATTGTTTGTGCTACACGCAAGATCTTGCACTTCCACTTAACATTTAATGATAACAATAAACAAATTTCAAAAATCAATACCTAATAGGTAAATATCAACACACTGTAAAAATCATATGATTCCTTAAGATAATCAGTGTAATTAAATAGTGACTATAGCGTAGCAGAATTCAAACAAATCATTATTGTTCCATGATACACTATTTAGTATAAAATGTTGTCAAATAGCGGTTAGAGCAATGTTACAGCACTAATGTGTGGTGCAATTTGAACAAAACACTATTTTCCGCGATCCACAATCAACAACACTTAAATAAGTGGATTCAACTACCACAACACATGCATTCCCTCTAAGAAAAATACAATGCAGAACACAACAACCAAGCCTTATCTCACTAAGTCAGCTACATAGATCAAACACCACCATAATGTTCAATGATATATCATATCCCTATATAACTCATTAATCTCTAGATCCTTAATAGTTTCTCATATAGTTTTTTCTAGGTCTTCCTCTGCCTTTAGTGATTTGACTACTCTCCTTACTACAGAATCCACAGGTCTTCTCTCTAAATGCCAAAATCACCAAAGCAGAGTTTCTAACGTCTTTTCTGTGCTACCCCAACTCTCTAATATTGACATTTCTAATTCTATCATGTCTAGTCATACCATCCAACGCAACATTTTCTTCTCTACACTTATTTTACTCTCGTGTTGGTTCTTTACCGACCAACCAACACTCTCCACTCCAATGCAACATCTCATCTCCTCTTCGCTTATTTTACTATCATGTTTGTTCTTTACCGACCAACACTTTGTCCCATACAACATTACCAGTTTTACGGTTGTATGATAAAAATTTCCCTTCAGCCTGAGCAGCACTTTTGTATAACATAAAACAGTACAATACAGCAAAATAACAGCAAATATATAAATAAATTCACTTACAATTTTCAATTCATTCAATCCATGAAATGATTGATAAGGCGCAATTCCATTTATACTCAAATTGATATCTTCATTCCCCATCATTGATCCCTCCAAGTTCTTCACCAACCATTTCTCAATCAAATCCAAACTCAACTACACCACAAAAACAACAAAAACCCAAAATTTAAACAAAACAAAAACAAACATGCCCAGAAAAGAAAAAGACAAGAGTAAATACCCAATTTGGTCTGTCACAATTTTCTCGCAACCCAATTTAGTATCAGCATAAAATAATGTCCAAATTAGCTCATGTCATGACATTTTCATACCAGTGACAAATCAGTCGTTCTGCTATAATTTGTCAGATACCAATTTGTCTTCAATATAAAAATGTCAGAGACTAATTTGATTTGTGTATTATAATTTTGTAAGTGACTAAAAAAATTGTAAGGACCAATTGGGGTCTTTATCCGAAATGCAAAAAAGACTAAAGACCCATTTTGATCCCTCGCAATTTTCTCACCGCCCAACTTAGGGATCATCTTGATTGGCTTATTTTTTAGCTTATAAAAAATAGCTTATACATATAAATAAGTTTTTATGTTAATTCATAAATTCTCACTAACAAAAATTGTATCATCATAAGTTGTTTTTTCATAAACTACCTTGACAAGCTTACTCGTATTAGGCGTGTCCAATTTCTGACACGTGTTGTGTCTGACATTGACACGAGACTGACACATGTAATTACACTAAATTATGTGATTTTCTCAAATTATTAGCAATGTTGGCTTGTCAGTGTCTGTGTCGTGTCCAGTGTCTTTATTGGTGCTTCATAGTTAATACATAAAATTTATTTATTTGCATAAGTTGTTTTACATAAACTACAAAATAAACCAATCCAAACTAGTCCTAAGATAGACAAAGATAAAACCACGTGTAATTACACTAAATTATGTGATTTTCTCAAATTATTAGCAATGTTGGCTTGTCGGTGTCTATATCGTGTCCACTGTGCTTCATAGTCAATAATACATAAAAGTTTATTTATTTGCATAAGTTGTTTTACATAAACTAAAAAATAAACCAATCCAAACAGGTACTAAGTCAGGCAAAGATAAAACCACATTTTCATATCGAAGACGAATTGGTCCCTCTATTATGACAAAGAGGGACTAATTTATCCTCATTATGAAAATATCAACAACAAATTTGGGTTTTATTTTTGTCATAGTCCCCAGAAAATTGCAAATGACTAAATTGGGTCTTCACTCTAATAAAACAACATAAACATTTTTTACTACTTCTTTTTTCACCCTATGAGTTTCTCGTGCACCCTGTGCAGTTCACCTATGCAGTTAGGATTATAAAATCCATACTGTCATAAACACACCGTAAAAACCTCCACCTCCAAAAACACTTTGAAACATTTCGGATATTAAAATCCAAATAAGACGCACGAGAAACTCGCAGAAACTCACAGGGTGGAAAAAGTAATGGCAACATTTTTTTTAACCAAAAACAACATAAACATTGTAAAATCCGAAAACAATCATTAAACAACAAAAACAAAACAAAAAAAATCACCTTGTTATCAGACAAACCAAGCTGAATAATCCCATTAGGATTAAACTTAACATGATAAGGATCTTTCTCAACTCTTTCAATTCCAACATAATAAAGAGAATCATCACGTTTGGCAACAACATTCGCCAGTTTCGATACTCGAACACGCGAAATAGAGCCACGAGAGGATAAATTCGAACGAGAAGAAGAACGAGGAAGAAGAAGCGTAGTAGGAGAAGAAGGGTTATTGTTATTATTCTCAGGACGACGTCGTTTAAGGTAGAGTTGAAGAAAGTAGAAGAGAGATAAAGGGATTAAACTACCGAGGAGAAAACCGTTGCGTCCTTGAACTACGGCTTGAAGAGGAACGATAAGTTTCATGCCGCTTCTAGAAGAAGATGAGGAGGATGAAGAAGAAGGTGGTTCAGATTGGGTTTTTTTTGGGTTGGTGGGTTTTTTTTGGGTTTGGGTCATTGACCCGGGTTTTTAGTGGATTGGTTTGTGTGGTTGAAGGAGTGAAGGAGGATTGAGTGAGTGAGAGAGAAAAGAAAGGAAAGGAGAAGAAGAAGGGAGGAAGAAACAAGTGTGATGGTGATGATGGATGTGTGCGCCAAATGAGTGTGTGTTTGTTTTGTTTTTTCTCTTTTTTGTTTTTTTGTTGATTTTTAATTACTAGTATTAGATCCCTTTGATTTTCATTATGATTTGATTCCTCGTAATTGTAAACACATACATCATTATTTAAATGTTGTTTTTTTAATAGACGAAATGACAAAGTCATCGTAAAACTCACACACAAAGTAGATGTGTTAGGGTTCGAACCACGATCATGTCATCCGGCTTAACAATTTTAATATTTTTGACGGTTGAGCTAGTACTTATGGGACATCATTATTTAAATATTTATCCGGTATGTATTTGATATACTTTATGAACCAAATAAATCAATTTGTCTTTTATAAAAAGGATCAGAGCGAGTAACAAACAAAGAATTAATCCATGTAAGTGGCAAGTTACTTCAACCCTTTAAGCATGTGGTTGTCGATCTAATTACTAAGTTATGTGTATGAAAAAAAATCAACTTGAAAGATGAGAACTCGCCATGTGTATTCCACAAATTTTTTAAGGAAATAATTTTGTATCAATATCATGATAATCTAAAAATATTTTTTGTATAATAAATTGGATATTTTTGTCCCCGTGAAAATGGCTCGATTGAGATGGACGTGAGTTTGAGTTTAAATCTCAAATCTCAATGTATTCAACTTGAATGATGAAATTCTAATTGTTGGAAAATAATGGATGAAATTATTTTCCAACAATTTGAAGGCTTTCTTTTTAAAAAATATTTATGACACTACATCTCTTCTTTGATAAAATTGATATGATTCTTACATCTTAAAAATGAAATTCACACAAAGTGAGTGGATCTACATGAATTTTACACAATAAATGAATTAATATTATAGAGAGTGTTCATAGCATTTATTTAGATTCTAATTTTCTAGAAGAAAAAAGTCACATCTTTTTTCATATTTATCTCACAATACTCTACAAGTCGATGTAACAAAAAAATCTACAGATAGAATGGTGATCACCTACGGACCAATTTCATGCAATACGTAGTCAATTGTTAATTTGAAATTAGATGGTTTATATCAGAGACTCATAACCATTGTTAATTGTCAATCTATATCAAAAAGTAGAAGGTCGTAACTATGTCACACGGTTACAACAAGGAATCCAATATTCCATGTAAGTTAGTATTTTAGTTTAGGGAAAAAATTGTTGTTTGACAATATCAGTATTAGTTTTATTTTTCTACTATACTTTAGCTATTTACTACTCAAACATTTTCTATATCAAAAAGTAGAAGATCGTAACTATGTCACACGGTTACAACAAGGAATTCAATATTCCATATAAGTTAGTATTTTAATTTAGGAAAAGAAATTATGTCGTTTTACAATATCATTATTAGTTTTATTTTTCTACTAAAATGTTTGAGTAGTAAATATCATTATTAGTTTTATTTTTCTACTATACTTTTAGCTATTTACTACTCAAACATTTTCTAACTTTTGTAATGTAATTTTATAAAATGAAATTTCTTGTAATTTTAAAAGTATAATTTATCTTTCTTAAACTATTAATGAAGGAAAGTTTGTAAAATAATTTATAACTTCTTTTTATCATATAAAATTATACGTTTCTTAATCGTGTGTCAAAGTGACTTAAATTTTGAAAAAGATGATTGAAGCAATTCAAATTTCTCATTAAGTACACTTAATTAAAACACAACACATGCAACAAATTTCTCCTCCACGTGAATAGTATTAGTTAAGTTACTAGAGATTTTTTATTGACTTAAGTTACTAGAGATTTGAGTCCTCCCATATTAACGTGAATATATTGTTTTAAATTTTTTTATAAATTATTGTTTAAAGATATGTTGCCACTTGTGCCAATATAATTTCTATAATGTTTTTTATTTTACAAAACAAGGAAAGAAACAAAGGGGCTCCCGAAGCTCATCATGTGCTCGATGATGTTTTCATTTGAGTTTGCATTTTGATGATAAAGTATTGGTCCGTATTGGAGTTTTGTGTTTTTGTTACTATGGGATATGTGTGTGTGGATTATAATGTGATGCAATTTATAGTAATTCCAAATTTTAAGCTTTAAAAAAAAAGCCTTTATATGAATTTATGTTATATATTTTTGCAATTTTGTATGTGTCTTTTTGTGTAGGTTCGAATTTCTTTTATTGACCGTCCGTTGCATAGAGTTATTGTTTTTTAGAATAAATCCGATGTATAGAGTTGAATCCACTAGCATTATGAACACAATCATATAAATTGGTTGGAATTAACACAACCCCACAAAACTGATTTGTGAGGTGAGGATTGTCTTCATTTATAAACATATGTTCATATCATCTTTGGTCCAATTGATCTTGTAAGAGGCTCTGATACCATCTTATAAATCATAGTTGGGTCTAACACAACCCTACAAAACCAGTTTTTTAGGTGTTGATTGCCCCTACTTATAAATACGTGTTCATATCATCTTTTGTCTTATGTGAGACTCGGTCCATTGGATCACGGAAGAGGCTCTGATACCATCTTAGAATTCGTGTTTGGGCTTAACACAACCCCACAAAACGGTTTATGAAGTGAGGATTGTCCTCACTTATAAACACATGTTCAAGTCATATTTTATCCGATGTTAGACTCTTTAACATGCTGCATCACAATCAACACAATTAGGCTTGGTTTTGGACATAAATGGTGGGTGGCTCAATGGATCTTAGAGAAGACTCTGATACCATCTTAGAAATTGTGGTTAGGTCTAACATAACCTCACAAAACCGATTTGTGAGGTGAGGGTTGCCCTCACATATAAACACATGTTCAGGCCATCTTTTGAAATCAATCTGTGAATTTTATTGATAATGATCAAGAGTTTATATACAGTTACAATAAGTAGATTCAAACCTAAGAGAGTGATTACAAAATAATTACCAACATAATTACAAAAAGTCAAACATTCTATCATACCCTGGGAGGTACACATACGCTTAGACTGGTTTGGAAATCATCAAAAAGAACTCGAGGTAGGCCTTTGGCGAAGATGTCAGCAATCTGGTGACGAGAAGGAACGTGAAAGACATGTGCCTGGCCACGTGCGACCTTTTCCTGAACAAAGTGAATGTTCATCTCAATTTGTTTAGTGCACCTGATGTTGCACTGGATTACCAGTAGGCATGGCAGCAAAACCCGTGCCCGTGGGTACCTGCCCAAACCAAACCTGATTTGAAGGGTTTTCTCCATATTGACTGGGTTTGGGTATGGGTTTGAGTTTCCCCCGATTATAAGACATGGGTACGGGACAGGTAACGAGGAAATAAACACATATGATAAATAAATAAAATAATTCTAGCGAGAAACGGGTTGTTACATTAATCCTTTTTATAAATAAATCAAATGTTCTATTTAAAAAAATTACTACAAATTAGGCTTTTAAATAGGCTAATAGGTCAGACCGGACTTTTAAAAAGGTCAGACCAGACTAAAAATAAAGCCTATGACAAGTTAATAGGTCAGACTTAGACTTTAATTTTTTTCAACTAAGTCTGGCTTATTTAAGTAAAGCCCGGCCTATTCTCACCCCTGTTGTAACACTAGTACTTTTGATATCCGATTTGCATCCGACAAAATTAGAATTGGAGAAACCTGGTAAGCAACAAGCACTTTCTTTCAGATACTTTAAACCAAAATTTGATCTCCCACTTAAGTATCATAAAATCCTTTTCACAATTTTTAAGCAAAATTCCTTGAGATATACTTGATATTTAGCACACATACATAATATCGGGTCTACTTACCATTAAAATGTAACAAAAGAACCTTCATATACTCAACAACTATTGTCAACCACCAGACATTGTAGCATCGCTCTAGCCATCTCTTATGATCGTGTGCCGATCAATTTACAAATCCATCCTTTATA
>Ga0228710_1001882_pt1 | contig 32378 bp, 17 predicted proteins | sample MedpolnodulmetaG_FD_177995 | JGI IMG/M metagenome (GOLD analysis project Ga0228710, IMG submission 177995) | Root nodule microbial communities from Medicago polymorpha collected in Santa Monica, California, United States - pink nodules | ecosystem: Host-associated > Plants > Roots > Nodule... | reverse complement strand
TCCTATATTATATTACATGAAGTTTTTGTTCTGACTTTTTATTTGCAAAAATCACTATAGTAGACTATAACATTACTTTGTTTTGACAAAGTAATGACTTTGACTCCATATTCATTTTTGTTGATTTCCATATTAATTTTTGTTGATGCAAACTAAATGTTGTTAATTTGCTTCTTTGAGATTGTGCATGTCGATCACTCTTAATTGTCACTTAGTTTGATTGTTTCTGACTTTAAATGTAACTCTAAGATTAATAATATAGCCAATTTAATATTTTATATATGAAACTCTACAAAAACTCGTGCATCGCACGGGTTAGAGTCTAGTTATTATCCAAATTTGAATTAAAAATATAGCTCATCTAAAACTTGAGATTTTTTTTTTTAAGGAAAAACTTGAGATTTAATATTCATTAGATGGATATCGACCGACTATGATTTTCATTCGAAAACAATGAACACCCTTTATCTTCATTGTGGGGCTAGAGTTAAGGATTTCGCCAAGAATTGTCTTTGATTAACCTTCTCAATTTTGTAACTATATTTCTTACTAAAAAAATGCAACCAATTTGTTAGGGGATGCTTATGCACATTTTATATTGAGAATTTAACAAAACTATAGAACTGTATTCAACAGAACAAAGGCCAAAACCTAGACATATGCCAAGCCAGGCTAGGCTTCAATTTAACACTTGAGAGCTTATAACAAGCACTTGCTCAAAAAAAAAAAAGGAGCTTATAACAAGCACAAAGTTACCTCTTCAAAAAAAAAAGCACAAAGTTACCAATATCTTTTACTTCTTCACTATCCAAGATCAAGAGGCTAATTGGTCCTCCAATTCCATTAACAAGCACACCGCAAACAATCTCTACATTTCACTTCATTAGTAAAATCAAAATTGTCTAATCCAAAAAAATGTAAAACGTTATTATTTTTTTGGTCAAAACTAGTTTTTATTATTTATTACATAAAGATAAAGATAATTACTAAGTGTTAAGAAAATGATAATTGCAATGTCTCACTTTAAAAAAATAAAGTTAAAAAACATAAAAGCTTTTATCCTTTGCTTTTATTACATAAGTCTAATCCACAAAAATGTTATTATTATTTTTAATTTTTTTGGTCAAATTTTTTTTTTAGTCTTTATTACATAAAAAAAAATATTATTATTTTGGTCAAAAAAGTTTTTAGTATTTGTTAAAAAAATATTATTATTACTTTTTTGGTCAAAAAAGTTTTTCTTATTTATTACATAAAAAAATGTTATTATTATTTTTTATTGTTTTGGTCAAAAAAAATTTTAGTATTTATTACATAAAATTTTTTTTTTTTTTGGTCAAAAAAGTTTTTAGTATTTAATACATAAAAGAATGTTATTATTATCTTTTATTTTTTTGGTCAAAAAGGATTTTAGTATTTATTACATAAAGATAAAGATAATTACAAAGTGTTAAGAAAAAGATAACTGCAAAGTCTCACTTAAAAAAAAAGGATTAATAGGTTTTTACCCCTTATAATATAGGTTATTTTTGATTTTTACCCCTATAATTTTTTTGTTTTTGATTTACCCCCTATAAAAAAAATTGTTTTGATTTACTCCCTAATAGGCCAACCAATTTTTTTTTTCCAAGAAATTTTCGATTTTGTTTGGCCTGTTAGGGGGTAAATCAAAACAAATTTTTTTTAAAGAGGGTAAATCAAAAAGAAAATTTTAGAGGGGGTAAAGACCTATTAACCCAAAATAATAATAAAGGTTTTTATCCTTTCTCTCACCTGTTAGACCTAATTTCATCATCATTGTTGCAATGCATCATCTATCCACCGATAAACTACTTACTATTCACAAATACATACCAAGTTAATTTTTTTATTTATTATTATTTTGTTTATAGACCAATGCTAGTTATGTATTATATTATTAAAGGGAGGTAAAAAAAAATTTAAGGATAACAAAAGGTAAAAATGTTACACCGGAAATCGAAAATTAAATCTCTTTCTTAAACTTCTTGAGTATACTAACTCATTAACAACTGTACTCCACCTTCAATATCTTCGATGTAATAAGAACTATCATAAATCGAGTAAAGCCCGAATACTTTTTTTTAAAAAAAAATCTAACCTTATCCAAAAAAAGGCACTTGATGAAAGATGATAATCGATTAACCCTCATTAAAAATAAAAATTAACCACAATACAAAATCTATATCTATATTAAAACCAAAAGGTAAAAATGTTACACCAAAAATTGAAAATTCAATCTTTTTTTTAAACTCCTTGAACATAATACCTACTCATTAACAATTGTACTTCACCTTCGATATCTTCGATGTAACAAGAATTATCATAAATCAAACAAAGCCCTAATACTCTTAAAAAAACATCTAACCTAATCCACAAAAGGACACTTGATGAAACATGATAATCAATTCACCCTCATTAAAAATAAAAATTAACCACAGTATAAAATCTAGATCTAATCTAGATTAACCCTAATTTTTTTCACTTTCACAAAAAACATGGTAATAAAACCGGCTAACCGATTATAACCGGTAAAAAGCGTAACCCATTACCGGTAATAAAAGGTCAAGCTTTACTATCGCCGCGCTATATATATACCACATTGTAAAACTCTCTGAAATTTTCAGAGAGAATTGAGAGAAAGAAGAGAGAATTTCAGAGAAAAAAAATCCTTCGTGTTTTTCTTCATCAATTCAACGTTGATATTTCTGAAAAATAATCACAAAGGTAAATAAAAATCTTCAATTCAACTCATTTTCTCAGTTAATTAAAATTTTCCATCACTTTCTCTGATTTTCTCGGAAAATTCTGAACTTCAAAGACTTCACGATCACTCAGTGTAAATAAATTTCGGTTTTTTTTCTTTTCGATTTCATTGTTACGTTGCTTTGCATTGAAGTGATTCGAATTGAGAATGATGAATTATGAATTGTGAATTGTGAATTTCGAATTGAGAATTTTCAGTTCTGATTTTCATTTTTTTTGTTTTTGTGTGCAGGATTTGGCTTGGTTGAGTTGATCTACGGTAAATGATTATTGCTTTGTGTTACGTTTAGATCTGAATTGTGAAGTAATCTTGATGCTGTTGATTGATTAATCAGCTTGTGATTTTGCAGAATTTTGAATCATTGAGTTTGAAAAAGTACGTTTCCGCGTTTTCTGAAGATGAAGCGGTCACGTGACGACGGTTTCATGAGTTCATCTCAACTCAAACGACCTATGCTGAATACTTCCAGAGGAGAAGCGTGAGTTTCTGAGCTTTTTTGAATCTCTGAAATTTCATCTGTTGGTTTTTCTTCAATGATTTTGCGCTTGATCAAACATCTGAATCTTAATCGACTGTTATTAATTGTCTTTGTTGTGATGAAATTTTGTGTTTTTTTGTGTTCTTATGTGAAATGGATGGAGTGTTTTTAAATAATTGTTTGGTTTTTGTAACATCTTATCTGGGTAAGAGTTTAGTAAAGTGTTTAATTTTTTTTTTGTTAAAAATTAATTTTTTATGGAATGTTTAATTTTGAGAGATGAGATCAGATGATGATTCTTATCAGCAATAATTATGTTTGAATCGTTTTATTTATTGGTTTATTTTCAACTTTTAATGGTGTTGAGATAGCGTTTTGATTATTTATGTCTGTAATGTAATACTATGTGATCAATTTCAGATTGTGTGTTGAGTTAGGGTTTTGATTATTTGTGTCTGCAATGTAATACTATGTGATCAATTTCAGATTGTGCGTTGAGTTAGGGTTTTAATTATTTGTGTCTGTAATGTAATACTTTGTGGGAAATTTCAGATTGTTCTATTCATGGTTTGATTTTCAACTTTTAATGGTGTATTGAGTTAGGGTTTTGATTCTTTTTGTGTTAGCAATTGTCATCAATTTTTGAATTGTTCTATTCATGGGTTGATTTTCAACTTATAGTGGTGTATTGAGTTTAGGATTTTGATTATTTGTGTGTTGTTAATGTAACACTTTGTTATCAATTTGATTAATGGTTTAAATTTATTCTGACATTTTCTTGGTTTGAAGGTCCGGGCAACCGCCGAATCGAGGTGGTCAAAAACTGACTACTAATGATGCCTTAGCATATCTCAAGGCGGTCAAGGATATATTTCAAGATAAGAAGGAAAAGTATGAGGACTTTTTGGAGGTTATGAAAGATTTTAAAGCACAAAGGTTTGATCATGTTGTACTGCGTTGTTTTTGTATATATATTGGGAGAGGAGATTGTGAATTTGTTAGTTGTAATTGATTTGTTTATCTGTTTGGTGCATTTGTAGAGTTGATACTGATGGTGTCATTGAAAGAGTGAAGGAACTTTTTAGAGGTCATAGAGACTTGATCTTGGGATTTAACACCTTTTTGCCGAAGGGCCATGAGATTACCCTTTCGTCTGAGGATGAGCAACCTCAACCAAAAAAGAAGGTTGAATTTGATGAAGCTATGAGTTATGTGAACACGATAAAGGTTAGAATGTTTGTGAGTTTAATGGATTCTCTTCATGCAGATTTGTTTGCAATGTAGAATTAACAGTTTTAGTTTTGAGCTTAATGGTTCCTTTTTATGCAGACTCGGTTTCAGGGCGATGTTCATGTTTACAAGTCATTTCTGGACATATTGAATACGTACAGAAAGGAAAGTAAGCCTATCACCCTGGTCTACACAGAGGTATGTGCTGTTATAGTCAGGAAAATTTATTATGTTGGTTTTTTTTTTTAATTTCCTCCAGTACTTGACATATTGCTGTGATACACATTTTAATCATAATTGCACTTCTCCAGGTTGCTGCACTCTTCCAAAACCACCCGGATCTTCTTGAAGGGTTTATTCATTTTCTTCCAGAAGCCACCACAGCTGCATCTACTCATGCTTTTGCTCGGAATTCCATGTTTCGTGATAGGAGCTCTGCAATGCCAACACTACGGCGAGTGCATGTTGAAAAGGTTTGTCTTCAGTTCTTATGTCCCTTTCTGTAGTCAAAGGCATGCCTAAGGAGCTGAACTAAGATGCCAGCAGTGTTGTCAATCGTAGATCGCAGAAAATAGTAGTTCAAATTCTGCTACACAACACTGTTATAGTGACACTATAGTCACTATACTTTGACAACATTTTGTACTAAGTAGCGTATTGTGGAGCAAAAGAGATTTGTTCAAATTCCGATACGCTATAGCTGCTATATAACAAAACTGGACACCAGAGGGGGCCATCACCTCTTGCCAGTTGAGCCTATACTCCTTCAGTGATGCGCTTGCCTTTAGGGCATTATGGTTCATGTGAGGCATACCTTCAACACGTTATTGATAGCTATAACAAATCTAATGCCAGCTATTTAACATGCATGCTAGGACGTTAAATTGGGTAAATTAGTTATAATGTCAAAAAATATATTAATTGTTGTTTACTGCTTGAGACTTTATCATCTAGCAGACTAGGGTTTTGTAAATGGAATGTATTAATCATTTATTTTTCAACTCAAAATGATGTTATGCTTCTGTAGTAATCGGTCTTTGACAACTTCAACCCAATGTGTTAAAGTCCTCTAAGTCCTAAGGGCCTACATTTTGTCTGTCTACCTTGGTGGCTTTGTTTCTCTGAGTCTCATAGTTGGTGATAAAGCTAACATTCTTCTTATCTGCATGCCAGAGAGAAAGGACCATTGTTTCACATGGTGACCGTGACCCCAGTGTTGATCGTCCTGACCAAGATCACGATGGAGGTTCGTTGAGGGCAGAAAAGGAGCGTAAGAGACGCATGGAGAAGGAAAAGGACCGTAGAGAAGATAGAGGCAGGAGAGAACGGGAACGAGATTATGAGCACGACAGGGGTCGAGATAGGGAAAGGTTATCCCACAAACGGAAATCTGATCATAAGGCTGAAGACTCAGGAGCTGAACCATTGCTTGATGCAGATCAAAATTTCGGTATGCACCCTATGTCATCCACTTGTGATGATAAACATTCTCTTAAAAGTGAGTATGTCATCAACACAGTTGATCTTGAATCTACTAACTTATCTTGTATATATTTACCTTTTCTAACTAATGCCATGATGTACAATGTTTTTCTGCTGGAACCACGTGCTTTCATGTTCACTTGGGAAAGAAATATATGGAAAAATATGGAATTGTATGAACTTGAAAGTTCATTAAATTATGCAAAAAAATTGTTATCACTTTTCTGAAACTCATCATAATGCTAAAATATTTATTGTCGAGAAATGATATAAATTTTTTATTTATGATCTAAAGTTATATAAATATTTTCCTTGTTTTGCAGACAGGGAGAAAAATATTTTATTCCAAATTTGTTTTTTGGTGTTCTCTTTTTTGTTGGTTGGTGCTTTTATTTCCTACGTTCCCTTCTAGTTTGTTACGCATCTTGAATTTTGTCATCTCAGGTACGCGTAGCCAGGAGTTAGCTTTCTGTGATAAAGTCAAAGAGAGATTACGAAATCCTGTCGACTACCAGGAGTTTTTGAAGTGTGTACATATTTACAACAAGGAAATTATTACTCGACAAGAATTGCAGTCACTGGTACAGTGTGTATATTCATTTTTGTTAGTTTACTGATTTTTATGTGAAATTCTTCAATTACGGGTGTCTGTAATTGGTCTGGCTATGTTGATTTTCCCTAGTGAGCATTCACTCCAATTCCTTATATAAAAAATGTGATGCTAAAATTGATTAAGGACCAAACAAAATTGTAGATGATGATGGAGTAAGCTATATTATCGTTGCTTAAAACTTAGAATTCGCATGAAAGAAGTGGTGTATTGTGAACTGTCAATCTGTTGACTAGAGCTTGGGCTGGGAAAAATTTGGTTTGGGCCAGGCCTATCGGGGCTACAGCCTTGCTTGCAGAGAACTCTGAAAGCACGATGAAGTCCTGTGATGAGTTTAGGAATTCAGCAATTTCAAAGAAATACCAATTTCCTTGCAATAAATTGAAGGAGGACCAATTTGAATAGAATGTTGAAGCAGATAATGAAATAAAGGACTTCAACTGGTTGGAAAGTATGGTGATGCCAAGAAACATTCATTGAATGTTTTGGCAAACTATGAAAATATGGTGATCGCAAGAAACATTCACTGACTGTTTTGGCAAGCTATTATAGTTTTTATGTCCTGAGGCCTTCGTCATCCTCCTTGCATCATGCATATAGATTAAGAATTAAACAAACCAGAAACAACTGAAGACCCAGTTTTTCAGTTCCTCGCACTAAGTCAGTATCTTTCAAGACCATCCACAAAAGTTATCTCCCAAGTCTTATCACCAACAAAAAAGGGAAATCAGAAAACTTCTACCAGACTAGGCGTGATACATCTGCCTAAAACGCGTTTTTCACTGTAGGAAGCACAAAAAAAAAATTAGTGACGTGGATTGCAAATGATACCAGATTTCAATACTTTTAAGATGTTCCTTCGATTTGCATTCTTCCCCCGATAACCTTTACCTTTAGGAGACATATCAGATATTGTGATGCAAGGTTGCTTTCTGGCATTTTTTACAAAATCAAATTGCTCCAGCAGGAACTGGAAAGGATAAGTGTCTTCCTTAAAGACTGAGAGATTGATTCTCTCACTAGTCTATGTCTACTTACATAGTCTAGTTCTCTAATGAAAAACTAAAAGTAATAGATCAGTTGATAAATATATTTATGGAAGACCATTCTAAACAATTGTACAAATAGGACGTGGCATTAGAAATAATAGATGAATTTGTGTAGTAACTTATCTCTGCTTGGAGATAGCTGAATTTTTCTCCTATCAATCTATGATCAGCTCTGCCTTCTTTCATTGTATTTCTCAGTGCAACTTATATTTTCCTTGAAGAACACTCTTTACAAGATATACAATATGATACCTAACTCTTGGTAGCTTATTCTTGCAGGTGGGTGGTTCTGGTTTATTGGGAGACTATCCAGATCTTATGGAAAGTTTTAATGAATTTTTGTTGCAAGCTGAGAAGACTGGTAGCATTCAAACTAGTGATTACTTTCTTTGAAGTAAATTTTTGGAGTTGTTTCTAATCAGGTCCTGTAATGCAGGTGGTGGATTCCTTGCTGGCGTCATGAATAGAAGTATGTAAATGTTTTACTCTAAGCTCCCTTTATATTCTCCATTTAATGGGATTTGGGATCATATGATCATTTTCGACATTATCTTTTTGTAATGACCTTATGACTTATGTTCATCAGAGTCCTTATGGATTGAAGGACGTGGACTGAAACCAATGAATGCTGAACAGAGGGATAGAGATAGGGATGATGATAGGGATCTTTACAGGGATAATGAGATGAAAGAAAGGGACCGTGAATTCCGAGAAAGGGACAAATCTCCCATGATCAACAAGGATGTTTCAGGTTCTAAGATGTCCCTATATCCCAGCAAGGATAAGTATCTCTCAAAGCCAATAAATGAGCTGGACCTTTCTAACTGTGAGCGATGCACTCCTAGTTACCGCCTCCTACCAAAAAATGTATGCTTGTTATACTTGTCAGTTTATATTTATCTTATTTTAATGGCATTTCTAAGGTCACTCGCTTATCGTGTTCTTACGAATATCATTTGTGCTTATGCAGTATCCAATACCTATTGCTAGCCAGAAAACAGATCTTGGTGCAGAAGTGTTGAATGATCACTGGGTGTCAGTCACTTCAGGAAGTGAGGATTACTCCTTTAAACATATGCGCAAAAATCAGTATGAAGAAAGTTTGTTTAGATGTGAAGATGACAGGTTAGAGTTTGCCAATAATGTTCTTTTACTCTTCACTATTCATGTTTTATTGATTTGTCCAATAATGTCAAAATTTAGATTCTATCTAGGATTGGGAGGGGATGTGAAAGATCATAGATTAGAGGATCGTAAAACGGATGGTAAGATCCTACCTGAATTGCAAAAAATGCCGTGCATAAAAAATAACTTATATAAGGTACATAACCTCTAAAACAGAACATTAATCTAAACTTTTGTTTGCAATAAAAATATAAAATTGAAAATTCACAGTCATAAGTAAAAGCAAGCATCATAGTAAAAATATGAACTTATTAATTAATTAATTAATTAATTATATAACACTTTTCAAATTTAAAAATATTATTTTTGGATTATGAAGTGAGTGTACTCCAAAATTGAACTTTACTGCAGATGTACCCACACCTGATACACTTTGCCTATTCATGGTACCTACGGGGCACATACCAAAAGTAGTTTTGAGTAGCAAATTTTTTTTGGTGCTATCTCTATTATGTTGTGGATTCTTTCCATATTTCTACTAATCAAGTATTCTTTTGCATTTTCTGCAATGCAAATATCCTCTTTCTTAATTCCCCTTTATATATTTCTTGATTCTATAATAATTTTTTAATGTAGCAAATTAGGGAAATTTGCAGGCAGTAATTCGATAATCTCTATAAAGCACCACCAAAAAAAAATCTTTAAACAAATGGTTTATTTTCTACAAAGGTTATTATAAAGTCGAGTGACCAAGTTTAACTGATCGAGAAATTAAGTACCATTTCTAGTCTCTTATGATAATTTTAGTTCATTTTCCTTTAAATTCTATTTCTTAAACAATTTGGTCATGATTATATAAATATATAAAATCTATGTTCACAAAATCCCATTCCTTGTATCCATGCAACATAGTTTTTTGGACCAAGTAAATTAGCTTACTAATATATAATATATTTTAATTCTCAGAACTTCTAAGTAAATTTTGTATACTTAAAAGAGTATTTGAATTTAATATTAGGAAATTTTAAACTTTACCATTTATAAAAAGTATGATTTTATTGAAAACACTATATAATATATAATAATAGAATAAGTAATTCAATTAAAATATTAATTTATTATAATTAAAAAAATGAACAAAAGTGATATTAAAATACAAAAATATGTGTGTGTGTCTGTCAATTCATTTAATTAGAAGTTCAAGAATTAGAAAAATATTGGCTCCCACAAGCAGCCGACAGCATATGCATAGAAAACAGGCGCCCAAGGTTATGCAGAAAAGAAAATTAAGGGAAAGGGGGAAACCCATATGAAGAGAAGGGTGGCCACAACTACTCTTCTTGAAGAAGAGAGGGAGGTCACAAATTGAAAGAAAGAAGAGATGGAGGAAGCGCGGTTGAGAGAGGGATATTGCAATGAGATAGAGGTCGCGGCTAAGAGGTTTCTCTGGTGAGGTTTTGTTCATTGAACAAGTCGTGAATTAGGAGAAATAGGCTTTTTTTCCTATCTGGTTTTCAAAATCCGTACTGGAATTTGTTTTTGTCAAGGGCCCCTAAAGCTATGCCGATTTTCCTATCTCACTGATTTTCTGATGATTGGTGAACTGACCATGATCTCACACATGCAATCCAGGCATTGATCTAACACAATGATCCTACCAAAAATTGTAGTACTGGAAAATCCTATTAGTATGATTGTGATCTTGACAAGAATAGATTTATCTTTTATTGGTTGCAGTCATAGCTGCAACATCGTTCTGCTTATTACTTTTGATATTACTAGGATGATTAATAGTTATTGATTTCTGTAAGTTTTCTATTTTTTGCCCCTGCTGATGTTATGTCAATCTGTGCTGGCAGGTTTGAACTTGATATGTTGGTAGAGTCTGTAAGCGCGACAACCACACGAGTAGAAGAGCTGTTAGAAGTGATCAGCAAAAATCCAATTAAAGGAGACAGCCCTATTTGTATTGAGGAGCACTTAACAGGTATGCAATTGTATACAGTGTAAGGTAATTTCTTGAAGTATTCAATATTCTGATATGGTTTCTCTCTATGTTCTTGTAGCTCTAAATTTCAGGTGTATTGAACGGATATATGGTGATCATGGTCTTGATGTTTTGGAAGTACTAAGGAAGAAACCATCTCTAGCTTTGCCAGTGATATTAACACGCTTGAAGCAGAAACAGGAAGAGTGGGCAAGATGTCGTGCTGATTTCAGTAAAGTTTGGGCTGAAATATATGCCAAGAATTATCACAAATCTCTTGATCATCGTAGCTTCTACTTTAAGCAACAGGACACAAGGAGCTTGAGCACCAAAGGTAATAGATAACTTTTCACGTTATTTATTAACATAGGATTCCTGAGGCTTTCAATGTGTGAATGAATCAAGAGTATTTGTTGAAGTTACAAAAAAATTTTAATCATGTGAGATAAATGTCTCTATTGACACACCAAAATGTGTATTTCTTTGTTAACCCATCTTTAAATTTTCTGTGATTGATGTTCTCTTTTCTTTTACATTCATCTTTTTTCTTACCCGTCTGAAATAAATATATGCACAAATAAATATTTTCTTCAGTAACTGTCTTATGGCTTGATTTTGCTCACTTATTTATTTTGGTCGAATCAAAACTTGAATCAAAACTTGGTTTCTCTAGAGTCTAGGTTGAGCTGCATGAGTGGTATGTGACATTCTTTGGCTTCAATGCAACTTTCAATATGTTATGTGGTGATCATGTACAATGTTCATTCCATTCTCACGAATCTTTTCTTTTGTGAAACTATTTAACAGCTCTACTGGCTGAAATCAAAGAAGTCAGTGAGAAGAAACACAAAGAAGACGATGTTCTTCTTGCAATTGCTGCTGGTAATAGACGGCCTATTCTTCCAAACCTGGAGTTTGAGTACATTGATCCAGACATCCATGAAGATTTGTATCGGCTTATAAAATATTCGTGTGCAGAAGTTTGCACAACTGAACAGTTGGATAAAGTTATGAAGATTTGGACAACATTTTTAGAACCGATGCTTTGTGTTCCTTGTCGGTCCCAGGGCGCTGAGGATACTGAAGAAGTTGTTGTGGCTAAGAATAATTCTGTGAGAAATGTTGCTGAAACTGATGGTAATCCTATTGTTGGTGCTACCATAATGAACCCAAAGCATACAAGTACTTCTAGAAATGGTGATGAGTGTGTGCCAATAGATCAGTCAACTTCTAGCAAAGCATGCAAATCAAATGGTGATACTGGGATTAGAGAAGATAAATGTCTTGATCCAGACCGTACTATGCATAAAAGTGAAATTTTTGGCAGTAATCCACAACATGGTAAACCAGATATCATTGCATTCATGCCTAATGAGCTATCAGGAGTCAATAAGCAAGATCTCTCTGGTGAGCGGTTAGTGAATGCTAATGTCTCGCCAGCATCTGGAATGGAGCTAAGTAATGGAAGAACAGAGATAGATAATGCATCAGGTACGGAACTTGGTTCAAGAATAATGACGCTTGATGCTTACCCATTGATCTAAAAGAATACCTTGTAATTATTTTCTCCTTTCATATTCATATGTTACTTCTGATAAGTGAATAAAACTGAGTTGCATCTTTTTTCATCAAGGATTTGCTGCTACTCCATCTAGAAATGGTAATGTATCTGTCACCAGGGGACTCGAGTTACCTTCATCAGAGGTATGACATAACTCTTGGTTCAGTTTTTGTCAGTCTCAAGTTATAAAGGGTACTTGTACCAGATTCATTTTTGAGATAAATTTTGTTTTTTATCAGCATGAAGATCTTTGCTCTCTCTTTGAACCAGTTGATGCTTCCTTCATTAAAAAAATGGTTTAATATTTATGCTGCAATAGAAACACCTTAACTACTCCAATTTGGTTTCATTGATATCATTTATTATGCAATCATTCCTACCTCTAGATCTAAATACAATGACAGCATGTGATAGAAATAGAATAAGGAAACAAATTACTATGAGGTTATGTTTTCTTTCTTGTTAGCATTCTACATTGACATTTTTGCTTGTGCCATCAACTGTCAGTTGACGAATTCTAGAGACATTGTGTTACAAACTAGATTTTCACTTCTATGTGATGTTTTCTCTCCTAGACTTCACTCAAGTGTTATAGCATGATTCATGCAGCCTGTAGCGTGGGTACAGTTAATGTATGATGTTCTTTCTACTATAAAACTGATGCTCATATTTTAGTTACCAAAACCTGATTGCTAAGCCATAAGTTGTTAGATTGTCAAATAATGGTCTCATTTCCTTGTTAATTTAGTTTAAAAGTTGTTGGCTTGGCAAATCAGAGCATTGATAGCACTGTTTCATTACTGTTTTATGGGACTATCAAATGATCGATTTACTTGTGAAGTTCTTTATAATTGGCATCACTACGAGTGATGTACTGATTTTTGTTTAGATCAGGCATCACTACAAGTAATGTACTAAATGTTTGTTTCTTTATCATGGCTTAGGGTGGTGATTCTGCTAGACTATGTGCATCCACAAATGGGGCCATCGCTGGAGGCACTGAAGTGTGCAGATACCAAGAGGAATCAAATCGACAGTTCAAAAGCGAAAGAGAAGAGGGTGAGTTATCTCCTAATGGAGACTTTGAAGAGGATAATTTTGCAGTTTATGGAGATGCTGGTTTGGATGTAGTGCATAAAGGAAATGATGGTGGTGTGAAACGGAAATATCAAAATAGACCTGGCGAAGAAGTTTGTGGTGAAGCCAGAGGAGAAAATTATGCAGATGCTGATGATGAAGAAGAAGAAAGTCCTCAGAGGTCATCAGAGGGCAGTGAAAATGCTTCTGGAAACGTTGATGTTTCTGGAAGCGAATCTGCTGATGGAGAGGAATGTTCTCAAGAAGAGCATGAGGATGGAGAACATGATGATAAGGCTGAAAGTGAAGGTGAAGCTGAAGGAATGGCTGATGCACATGATGTTGAAGGAGATGGAACGTCATTGCCATTTTCTGAACGCTTTCTTCTTAATGTGAAGCCATTGGCAAAGCATGTTCCCCCAGTGTTACATGTTGAAGACAAGAATTCTCGAGTTTTTTATGGAAATGACTCCTTCTATGTGCTGATTAGACTTCATCAGGTACAAATGAGACATACACCCTCTTCTGGTATTCAAAACCTAAAGTGTCTCTGTAGTTTCAATTTCTACAAACAGCACAGCTAGATTTTCATTCAGCATTGTTAACCTCTGTTATTCTATTCAATAAATTTAAGCCAGATAAATATTTGTCAAAAGTATAATATCTAAATTACCCTATTCAATGGCTGTGTGTATGAATAAATGTATTGTTAAAGAAAAATTAACATTTCAGAGTTTATTACGTAGTACATACTGACTGTATAAAATTTCCTTTGCTAATTTGACAGACATTGTATGAGAGGATACACGCAGCAAAGGTTAACTCATCATCCGCTGAAAGGAAATGGAGTGCTTCAAATAATACAAGCTCCACTGATCAATATGATAGGTATATATGCTTTTGAAATGTTACACTATATTGAAAATTTGAAGATACACGCAAATATCTATCAAGACTAAGTGTCTCCTTTATGCTACAGGTTCATGATTGCCCTTTACAGTTTACTGGATGGTTCTTCTGATAATACAAAATTTGAGGATGACTGTCGTGCTATTATTGGAACTCAATCATATCTCTTATTCACGTTAGACAAACTAATATATAAACTTGTTAAACAGGTTAAATGCATAAAGCCGTAAAATTCCTCTTTTTATAACTTTGATGCCATTCATTCTTTCTGACCCTTCAATTATGTACTCCTATTTCAGCTTCAAGCTGTTGCGAGTGATGAGATGGATAATAAGCTGCTTCAACTATATGCATATGAGAAATCAAGAAAACCTGGAAAGTTTGTTGATATAGTTTATCACGAAAATGCTCGTGTTCTTCTTCATGATGAGAACATATATCGTATTGAATATGTAAGTTTTCTTTTTAAGTTTTACTTGTCTATTTAAATCTGCTGCTGAATGAAGTTTAGTGTTATATGTTCTGTAACATGGTTTATTTCATTGCAGTCACCAAAACCAAAGACATTGTCTATTCAACTCATGGACTGTGGAAATGAGAAGCATGAAGTGACTGCTGTGTTAGTGGACCCAAATTTTTCAGCCTATCTGCACAATGATTTCCTCTCTATTGTCTCTGACAAAAAGTCGGGGATTTTCTTGAAAAGGTATTTGACTAGTCAGAAGAAATATTAGCGCCATTGCTTATGACAACTTGTAGGCAATACTTTGACAAATTTATTTATTTTTGTAGGAACAAACGTGGCTACGCCTGTAGTGATGAATTTTCAAGCGAGGTTATGGAAGGACTGCAAATTATTAATGGTCTGGAGTGTAAGATAGCTTCCAATTCTTCTAAGGTATTACATGTCATTAGATTTACTACTATACATATTTTTTCAACGTATGTCATTCTTCATTAACAAGCCTAATGTTTACTCTGTTGGACTGTGTTTCTGAATAACCATTCTTATATTTTTTTTTTCTTGACACGTTGCTCTTCTTATTAGGTGTCGTACGTTTTAGATACAGAAGACTTCTTGTTTCGGACTAGAAGCAGAAGAAAAGCATTGCATCTGAAGAGTTCATGCTATGAAGAACAAAAGCCTTCAAACATTCGTTCAAGCAGAGTAGCAAGGTTCCACAAATTGTTTTCCTTCATGTGACAGTGTACATTCTGAGTTGGGTAAGTTTTCGAGATTGTTTATATTGCTTAATGTTTTTACTGTGTGATGCACATACCACATATTTTCACTAGAGATCAATTGTTTTAACTAACCCTTGGTTTGTTCCATGGAATGTGAATTTTTTAATGAACAATTAGCTTAATCAATGATTATTGTTTGGCTGTCCCTTTCAGGAGTATTTCATTGGTAGAGGGGCCGGATGTAAACGGCATTGTATCCTAGAAGTTGATCAAAGGATGTACAATATTTCATCATATTTTATTTATAGGTAAACTAATAAAGGTTACAGATGGGGGAGGCATGGTGCTGCAAGGGGAGGAATAGAGATTACAGTATACCGTAATTTGATGGCTGATTATGACTCACAATAATGTGAATGTAAATAGGTGTAATTTGTCATTTAAACTAGAGAACATTTTATTCCGTTCCTCCATAGTTTTGTTATCAACTTTATTATTTTACATTCCCTTTAGCTTTGATGACATTGAGGTTTTTTTTGTTTTTTGGATCATTTGGTGGCTGCAATTGGCCTTATTTCAAATACCAGTAGCATTCTCTGAATCATTCATGCAATTTCTGGTATGGCAATTTAAGGTAACCATGGTGTGACTGGTTTAATTCTTTCAAATAAAGAAAAAAGGGTTTGTCCGGTTTAAGACAGTTGACATTAAAAGCTTGATTTGTGACTTATTTCGACAGTAAAAGCTACTACTTCAAAATTAAAACTAGAAATTAGAGATTTAGAAATAAAATTATGGTCAGTAATTTTTGTTTATTGGCTTGAATGATTTTTTTTTTTAGAGAATTAGCTTGAATGATTATTTCTGATAGGATTTGAATCAACATAATGCTCTTACTTTATACGTAAAATTTCTTTAAACAACTTTTTGAAAAATTTCTAATATTATGCTCTTTTTTCTTTTTATATATTGAAGAATAAAGATAAGTTATAAAAAAATTAAAGAAATGCTCTATTTACTTCTCTGTATCATTCCAGTTTTATTTTTACTTGATAAAAGAACAAGTTAAGATCTTTCGAATTAAGATGTATTTAAAATAATTGTCTGTGTAGAAGACAATTTAAAAACAAGTCTTGATAAATGGAGTCTTACATGTCTCTGTCCGTTTAATGCGTTGTTTTATTTTTAAGATATTGAGAGTTGTCTTCATAATTTTTTACTGTTCGTAAAGCTCTTTTGTAATTGTTTAAAATATTAAGTGTCACAATAAGACGAAATACATATATGACTCAGGTGAATATGTTAAGAACATTTTTAGCTATAGTAAATTTTGTCAAATAAATTCATTTGTGGTAGCTAAATATATATCTAGGATAGCTATTTACTAAATATAATTATTGTAGTATGACTCAAAATTGAAGTTCTAAAGGAGTGCAAAATCGGGGTTCGATTTGCATAAATTGGTGACGATTTTGAGTGTGTCTCCTGACCTTTCCTTTTGACTTTTTTTTGTGCCTAATTTCGCGCAAGAGGAATAAATTAGTAATATTAATTAGAGATATAGTTGTGACATTAATGTTAGTTTTTTTAGCGGAGATTAATATTAGTTCGGTTCCTAAAATATATTAGTTCTGTAGCCATAAAACCCAGAAAAAACAAAGATCCACTCGTTATCATGGTTCCTAAGCCAACAAGATATCAGTTGGAGTTACCGAAACAACTACCATCATGTAGCTTAATTTTTTTTTTGAAAGGAATCTATGTAGCTTTAATATTAAGTATACTTTTAACACATCTTGAATTATCTGTCCTAGTATTGAAGTATGTTATTTGAACAACTATTTATGTGATAATTTTTTAGACGAACATAAATTTACAAAGAAAAGTAGACATTGACATGAAAACCAAAACAATAGAAAGAAATTAAAAATATAATGTGAGTATGAGAGAGAAAGTTGTCAAAAATAGTATACAAATATCATTTCTCTTATAACAAACATACGAAAGTACTCTTAAATTTCACTTTCATATTTCTATAACATTTAAATTTAATTTTTACAAGAATTTTTGTTTTAGTTGCACAAAACTTTCACAACCAATGTAGTAAACTGATGGAAATGATGTCGAATATCACCTGAGGAAACTGAAGAAATTCCCAGCCAATGCCAGACATGATACCAAAGAGAACCAAAAGTGTCACATCCTAAAAACAGATGAGTTATCGTTTCTGAGTCCACCTTGACACACAAGCCGATTCTGTAAGTTGGAGGACTCACCGCCGGACCAAGTTTTCTTTAGTGGGAAGTTTGTTTCTAAGTAAGCACCACACAAATAGAGACACCTTTTGAGGGGATAAGCTTATGTCAGACGTCATCAACCAAAGTCCTATCCACTGAAACACCATTATTAGTAATGAGCGGTAAGCTTCCCTCACTGAATAACCATGAACAGGATCTAGCAGCCACCTCCAAGTATCATGAACATTATCCTGCAAACCATTATGAAGAAGCACATAACACTCCCTCACACTCTCTTCCTCCCAAGCCAACAAATGGCGTCGCCACACCCACCCCCTACTACCATCCGTCCAACCTAACCTCCACATCTCATCCAGCGTACACTCCTTATTCATCGCCAAATCATAAAGGTGGGGAAATTTGAACTCAACGGAGTTTCCCCTACCCAATTGTCATACCAAAATAAAGTATGTGTTCCATCTCCTACCACCCGACGAATGTTCTCACGGGGACGATTCAAATTCTAAGTTTCTCACTTTTTTTATAAAAAAAAAATAAAAATAATTAAAGAAAAAGAAACTATGCAATATTTATCCTTTATATCTAATAACAAACTTATTTTAGTTCTATAGATAGACAAACTAAAAAAACTTATATTAAATAAAAAAGTAAATAGAAATAGTAATACAACTATTATACTTTTATAAATTTTAAGTATAACAAAATATCTCGATCCTTTGTGTATAATCTTAAAACTCTTAGATTTATATACTTACATCTTTAAATTAGGTTTGTCTAACATGTGCAACATTGCATTTGTTAAAGGAATTAAAAGTAGTAATATTTTATTGAAAAACCACAACTATTTATTAAAAAGTTATATATTCAATACAAAATTTTCAAATTTCAATACAAACTTACTACTTTAAATTTCTTAACATATAGAAAAACCTCTTTAAATTTTATCAAGAAGAAAAGAAAAATCTTCTTGTTAAATGGAATTTAGTTCAACTGACAACGTTGATATTATTGAAATCTAAATTGAAACTTGGATATAACTATTTGATATGAGGAATTAATCTTTACATTTGTTACATTAAAGAATGAATAAAAGAAAAGTTTGTAGCACCTAAACCCAAACCTCACCATCTCCCGCCATGGCTATCACCACCCCCACCAAACCAAAACTTATCCTCTCACTCCTCCAACCTCACCACCACACTTTCTCTCTCTTCCAAACTCCAACAACTTTCTCATTCTCTTTCTCTCTCCTCCCCAACCGCTCTCTCAAATTCCCTCTCTCTTTCTCATTCAAATCCCCACCCTCACCAATCCGCAACTTCAATGCCGACGAAGACGACGACGAAGAAGAGGAAATCGACGACGACGAAGATGAAGAAGAAGAAGATATCGCGGCTGATGAATACGATGAAGTCGTTGTATCCGGTGAGGCTTCGGATGAAGATGAAGTTGAGGTGGAGGAATTGGCGAGATATGATGATGGATTTAAGTGGCAGAGAGTTGAGAAGCTTTGTAATGAAGTTAGAGAGTTTGGTGTTGGGATTATTGATGTTGATGAACTTGCTTCTGTTTATGATTTTCGGATTGATAAGTTTCAGGTTCAGTGAATTTCTCTTCATTTTCATGTTTAGTTATTGAATTTAGTATTTTGTTTGGTTTTGTGTTGATAAAAATTGAATTAATTATATAAAATTGATTCCGACCGTTAAAGTGATTTATGTTTGGATATGTTCGGCTAAAAAGTGAGTTAAACAATAAAATTGATAGTAAAAATCAATTTTTGAATCAAAAGCAAAGTGGCCAATTATGAGAAAGTGTGTTCCGGCAATCGACATGATTTAATATTATTGGCGGTTGATACTTTTGGCTTCCTAGCATATAGGTTTTGGATCTCTTATGCAACGAGTTTAAAGGGTCATGCATAACAATGTTGTGTCTCCTAGGTTTATGAGTGTGGTTTTTAAGATGATTGGTTTTGCCATCCAGAAACGGTTAACGGCACAGCTTGTTGACTGCTTGCCTTTCATTCCTGTGTAATTTTTTCGTATAGTCAAGTAATAGTTACAAATGATTAATACAAGTTATTTCTAGCTTAAAGTTTGAATCAATTCTGAAGGTAAAACCAATTCTACTTGAGAGCAATCAAACAAGTCAAATTAATTATACACCTCTAGAATAAAGTTTGGCTTCTCTAAAAGTGGTACCAAGAGTTTCTGATTTGAATGTGTTGTGGTTTTTATTTTATTTTTTGCTAGCGGCAAGCGATTCAAGCTTTTCTGAGAGGTTCATCGGTGGTGGTTTCTGCTCCGACGAGTAGTGGGAAGACTTTGATTGCGGAGGCTGCGGCGGTTGCTACTGTGGCTAGGGGACGAAGATTATTCTACACGACTCCTCTTAAAGCGTTGTCTAATCAGAAGTTTCGTGAATTCCGGTATGTGATGAACAATTGAGTGCGATTTTGTGCACATTTAGAATATGCAGTTTGATCTAAGCCCTGTTTTGATAAACATGCTTAGATCATAAAAGGTTTTTGATTGCAAGTATTTATGTATAAGTTATTTCTATTTCATACAAGTTATAAGTTGTTTTCATTAGTTATCCTGAAGAGATTATGTAAATAAGAAAAAAAGTAAAAACAACTTATGGGCATTTCATAAGTTGTTTCTATTAGCTCTGTAAAACAACTTATGGACTCTTGTTTGTTTCTGCTATTGCTTTTTCACATTGGTTGGAAGTTGAACTGGTGGTGATTTGTTGTGTTTTTTCAGGGAGACTTTTGGTGACAGCAATGTTGGCCTTCTTACAGGTGATTCTGCTGTCAACAAGGATGCTCAGGTTTTGATTATGACTACGGAGATATTACGCAACATGTTGTATCAGAGGTGCATTATCTTGAAAACTTGGATTTATTATGTACCACTAGATTTTTTGTCCCCAAAGCAACAATCATATACTTTTGAGCCTTTGTTTTTTGCTATTGTGCTGTAAAAGCTTGGGTTTTGGGTTTTGGGCTTATGGCTTTATGTTGTTTATGTTTTTCGTTACAATTAATAGCTCTGAATTTGTAGTCAAATGCAATGAAGCTCATATACTCCAAAATCACTAAAGTATTGGCATCATGCCCTATTTTGATACTGATACATGTATGATACTCCTAGATGTATATCCAAGTAGTATCCAATTCTTTTACTTTTTTTATGGAAATTGTTGACCGATAATACATTTAGAGTATGGCTTCAATACTTTGAGATACAGCTCCGAAAACATATTTTAAAGTTTTTGTATGTCCTTGTTCTTCATCATGTTGACAGCGAATTTGGATGACAATTTTTTATTCATGCTATGAGCATATAATGTGCGACATTAGTGCTACACATGTACAGGATCCATTTAATTAGGGATGGACTTCTTGAATTGGCAAAGCTGACTCTTATGTACTAGACTTAGAGGCATATAACATTATCTAATATCTACCAATGTAGTAATATCAGTTCTAAGTATTATGCATTTATGTAAAGTTGTACATTTTCGTATAATGGCTGTTAATAACTTCTATTTTTAAGTATCTTTTTGTATACTTGCATTTCTGTTTTATTGTATCGACGTGTATTAAGTTTGTGGGCCTCATAGGTCCAAAGGACAAGAGGTCAAGAATGTGGACTTACCAGTTCAATTCATTTATCATTTGACCTTGTTTGTTGTAATTTGATTATGGAAATGTCATCACTATTCTCACCTGATATTTTTATCATGTATATTACTAAATCCTATGTCCTCGTTTTTCTTTTCTTTATCATCATTTTGACGCTGTAATTTTCATGCAGTGTTGGTAATGTTTCTTCTGGAAGTGGACTTGTCAATGTTGATGTGATTGTCTTGGACGAAGTTCATTACCTTAGTGACATATCTCGCGGTACAGTTTGGGAAGAAATTGTAAGCATGATTTACTGTCTTTCCTGCTTTACTGTCTTTCCACATGAATTAACTTGCTTGATTTCTCTTAATTTTGTATGCATATGTTTTGTATTGCTGCAGGTTATCTATTGCCCAAAAGCAGTTCAACTTATTTGTCTCTCTGCAACCGTTGCAAATCCAGATGAGTTGGCTGGTTGGATTGGTCAGGTATTCAGATTGGTCTGGTCATGTTTATTACAGTTGCAGAATTTGTTAAGAATTGAGCACTTAATTCTGGGCATCATATGTAAAGAACATGACAACATGTCACCATCGGTGGCTTTTTCAATTTCTTGTTCTAAGCCATTCAATTCAATTAATTATTTTCACCACTCAAATTGGAAACATCCGAAAAGTTGTCGTATATAATTTATATGAAATTTACCAAACTTCGGGCTATTTTTAAGGAGCTTTACAAATTTGATCATCTTGACTGATTTTTGGACAATTTGGAATTGAAACATTCTATTGTTAAAGTATCCATGTAGCCGAACCCACTTAGTGGGAAAAGGGTTGGTTGTTGTTGTTGTATCTATTGTTAAAGTTTATAATTCTGGGTTCTAAAATTTATGCAATGCTCGGTATTCAGATTGTATTTATCAGAAAATTTTGCATATTATAGTTGCAGAGAAAGAACTTTATTTTATATAAAATTACCTTGATAATGAACTCTGATGCTGGTTGCATTTTTATGTCACATAAGTTGAAAAAACATACCAAGTTCAGTATCATTGCATCTTCATTAAATTGACTGACGGGATTGTGGCTGGTGACAGAATTCAATTAGTAAATTAAATCTGTCATCTTTCATTTTGTTTGGTTGCCTGTCTAGGCCAGTTTCTCTTTGTGATCTCTGAAATGTTTTTGTTTTTCAGATTCATGGTGGAACAGAGTTGGTAACATCTTCAAAACGCCCAGTTCCTCTAAATTGGCATTTCTCTTTGAAGAATTCCTTATTACCACTTCTTGATGATAAAGGAACACAGATGAACAGGTGATATCTAGGATCCTGAATTTATTTATCTTGTTTAGTTAATTGCTACATGTATCCTATATCAGTAGAAACCTTGTTTAATTGTAAAGAGTTGTACGATTTTCTTTTTTCACTTCAAAGCCATATTTTCTGTCATAAATGTATGGATTTGGTAAGATTCGTAATGATTGTTTTGATGAGTTGCATAAAGTTTGATAGCATCTTTGTTTGGTGGCCTTTTTCGTAGTTCCTTATGTTGAATTTTAGTAGCATGCAGAAGGGCTGAAACTAGCTGGTTATGCAGTTAAATTTGATATATAACCCTGTGATGTGTGATCTATAGGAAATCTAGCTCTTTTATAATACATGAAAAGTTGTTCAAATTGGGTGATTATTCTTTTTAGTGCCATAATTTACTGGATCACAGTAACACTAGTAGTCAATAGTTGGGGGTGATGCTTACTATTGTCAGAACTTGCAGCTATTCAGAATGTTAATAGTCTCCGACTAGCGTGGATCTGGCTGCACTGATTTTACGAATATGTTGTGTAGGGTGCGTCAATAATTTCTTGGGAAGACAACTGTTTTTATTTTGGTCTATCAAGACAAGGGATGATGTCCGTAAGCTTATTTTCATAAATGGCCAACGAAGGGTCCAATTTTGGTTAGTGTTGGACCTGCTGGTATTGTCAATGTTAACTACTGACTAATCATACCATGTTGTGTGAAGGCTACAGCAGTATCGACAACTTTGGAGGCATACCTGTTTCCAGTAGTGATGTATGGGTAGAAATAGGCTAGGCCATCCGAAAAGAAGCTGTAGGCCTAGCTGTCAGACTTCCGGTCACATAAAAAGTCTTTTAGGCTACCTGACTTATTATTGTGTTGAAACATTTTCATTAATTTTAGCATATTAGCTTACATTACTTTTTGGTGTATTTAAAAGCATTATTATAAAATATAATTGAAATAGGATGTCATATAAAATCATACTCTCTAATTATTAAATCTCAATATTAACTTCTGTAAAAAAAAAAAAAATCTCAATATTAAACTTTATTTCATTGGACAATTAGTTCATTAGTGTATTTAAAGATAGATTACATTACTTATCTAAAGACACTACTATGAACTAGGCCTTCAAGTAGGCTGATAGCTCATACTAGACTTTCAAAATGGTCATATTCAGGCATAAGCCTATGATAGGTAACAGGTCAGACTTGGGCCTTGAAGTTTTTATTATAACAGGCTTAGACCTCGCATAGCCTAGCTTGGCCTAATCTATTTCCACAATATGATCATTATTTACACATTTATATGACTTATTGTGATAATTCTAATTATAATAATAAGTAATAACTGCAAGAATTTCAATGGAATGGATGAATAGGTCGGTTGTAGTGACCACATAAGTATTTAGTGGTTTTCCAAAAGAAAATACGATACATACATAGAAATAAACTATGAATTTTTATTATTTAAGAACTTTAAACTACTAGATATCGAATGTTATAATTATTTTACAACTGAATTAAATCAAAGTGTAAACTAAGTTCTTCTTTTATGTAACGCAGGAAGCTGTCACTCAATTATTTAAAACTTCAAGCTGCAGAAGCTAAACCTTACAAGGATGATTGGCCTAGAAAAAGGAATTCCCGGAAACGTGGAACTCGCACAAGCTATGACAACGATGATAGAATGTTGGAACAGCGTTCTCTTTCGAAGAATGACATAAATGCAATTCGTCGATCACAAGTTGGGCCTCTGAATTAATTTTCTTATTGTTTGTTTGTACTTTATGATGTTCATAGTAGCAATCATTTCCATATCTCTTCACAACTTAAAATCTTTTAAAATGGGCTATTGAAATATTGAAATATGTCTGCCAATCACCATGCATATTGAAATATGTAGTTCAGGTTTTGATACACATCTGGGCTAATAGCACACACACATTTCCATAAGAAAATAAGACTCTTGTGCCCTGAATTTTTAGTAATGAGCGTACATGTTGATGAGTATAATATTTAATTTTTTCAGGTTCCTCAAATAATCGATACTTTATGGCACCTTCAGTCAAGGGATATGCTTCCAGCTGTTTGGTTTATTTTTAGCAGGAAGGGTTGTGATGCAGCTGTGCAATATGTTGAAGATTGCAAACTTTTAGACGAGTGTGAAGCAAGTGAGGTTCAACTAGCTTTGAAAAGGTTCCGCATTCAGTATCCAGATGCTGTCAGAGAAACAGCTGTGAAAGGGCTTTTGCAAGGGGTTGCTGCACATCATGCTGGATGTCTACCACTGTGGAAGGCCTTCATAGAAGAGTTGTTTCAAAGAGGTCTTGTCAAGGTTGTTTTTGCTACCGAAACCCTTGCTGCCGGAATCAACATGCCTGCTAGAACAGCTGTTATTTCATCCCTCAGCAAAAGAAGTGATACTGGGCGCACCTTGTTGACCTCAAATGAACTGCTTCAGATGGCTGGGCGTGCTGGGCGTAGAGGCATTGATGAAATTGGTCATGTAGTCCTCGTCCAAACTCCTAATGAAGGTGCTGAAGAGTGCTGCAAGGTACTTTTTTCTGGACTTGAGCCTCTGGTGTCGCAGTTTACTGCTTCTTATGGAATGGTTTTGAATCTTCTTGGTGGTGGGAAAGCCCTTCGTAGGTCAAACACATCGGACGAGATGAAAACTTCACCAGGGAAAACTTTGGATGAAGCTAGGAAGTTAATTGAGCAAAGTTTTGGAAATTATGTCAGTAGCAGTGTTATGCTGGCTGCTAAAGAGGAACTTAATAGAATTGAAAAAGAAATTCAGCTGTTGATGTCAGAAATCACTGATGAAGCCATAGATAGAAAAAGTAGGAAGGCTTTATCACAGCGACAATACAAGGAGATTGCAGAATTACAGGAAAATTTAAGGGCAGAGAAACGTATTAGGGCTGAATTGCGAAGACAGAAGGAAGCAAAGAGAATATCTGCCTTGAAACCATTATTAGAAGAGTCTGAAAATTTACCATTTTTGTGCTTGCAGTATAGAGATTCTGACGGAGTTCAACATTCAATTCCTGCTGTGTTTTTGGGAAAGGTCGACTCCCTTGGTGCTTTGAAACTCAAAAACATGATCGGTTCTGTCGATTCTTTTGCACTAAATTCAGCAGATGCAGATTCTGAATTGAATGAAGATCCTGTATCATCATATCACGTAGCTCTTGGCTCAGATAACTCTTGGTATCTATTTACAGAAAAGTGGATTAAAACAGTATATGAGACAGGCTTTCCCGATGTTCCGTTAGTTCAAGGGGATACCCGACCTCGAGAAATTATGAGTGATCTCCTTGATAAGGAGGACATGAAGTGGGATAACCTTGCTAACTCTGAACACGGTGGTTTATGGGTCACGGAAGGATCTCTGGAGACATGGTCTTGGAGCTTGAACGTTCCAGTTTTGAGTAGCTTCTCTGAAAATGAAGAGGTGCTACTGAAGTCTCAAGCATACAGAGATGCAGCTGAACAATACAAAGACCAAAGAAGTAAAGTTGCACGTTTGAAAAAGAAGATATCTCGTACTGAAGGCTATAAAGAATATAATAAAATTCTAGACGCAGTCAAGTTTATCGAGGAGAAAATCAAGCGGATGAAGACTAGATCCAAACGTCTGACTAATCGGATAGAACAAATTGAACCCTCAGGTTGGAAGGAGTTTATGCAGGTGAGCAATGTCATACGTGAAACCAGAGCTTTAGATATCAATACACATGTGATATATCCACTAGGGGAAACTGCTTCAGCAATTCGTGGAGAAAATGAGCTATGGCTCGCAATGGTTCTTCGTAGTAAAATTTTAGTAGAACTAAAACCTGCACAACTTGCTGCAGTGTGTGCAGGTTTGGTATCCGAGGGGATTAAAGTCAGACCCTGGAAGAACAACAATTACATTTTTGAGCCTTCTGCAACGGTAGTCAATATCATAGGGTTATTGGATGAGCAAAGAAATGCCCTATTGACAATTCAGGAGAAACACGGGGTGACAATATCTTGCTGTTTGGATAGCCAGTTTTGTGGTATGGTTGAAGCTTGGGCTTCTGGGTTGACATGGAGAGAAATAATGATGGATTGTGCAATGGATGATGGTGATCTAGCTCGTCTCCTTCGAAGGACTATTGATCTATTAGCTCAGATTCCTAAATTGCCAGATATTGATCCATTGTTGCAAAAGAATGCAAGGGCTGCTTATGATGTCATGGATCGGCCTCCAATAAGTGAACTTGCTGGGTAGTTTTCTGTTTCTGTTGTATGATCCATTTGTACATATTGTACGATTAATTTACTGTAACACAATTTATGATATGATCATTGTTCTTACAATTTTAATCAAATTTATGTTGTACCCTAAAAAATGTCAACTATATGCTGTAATCTTGTGACATTAAATACAAATTTCTAGACATAGATATGTAATATTTATGTTCAGATGATGTATTATCCATCTATTTATTTATTTATTTATTTATAGTTTATTAAAACAGCCACTTGAACTTGATCGCCGGCACTTGTCTACTTTTTGTCATGTCCTCTCGTTTCTTGCCACACAAGGATATTTCAATCTGTCCCTCCCCAAAATGCGTCTAACCACTCTTATCCCACATCTCTTATTGACATTCACCTTTTCTCAATACATGATAATACTCACTATTGCACAACATTTGATATGAGTAACTGAATAGGAGAAATGTACTGCTGTTATGGCAGTCATTCCCTCCGGTATGCATTAGTCAAAGGAAGCCTCAATGTAAATTTAGAACCGATTCCATTTTTTTTTAATGGCAAATTTTATTAAGCAATATCCGCACAAGACGCACAAGGTATGCAAAGCAACAACAATACACTAGGTGCCGAAAATAAGCGGAACACCCAAACCCACCAACCCCCACTATCTCGAAAGAGACAAAAAATCACTCCCGGTGCTGACAAAAGCTATGGCTCTGCAGTCCAATTAAAGCAACGAATATCAGAGGCATATCTACGCCAACCCGGAGCCACGAGGGAGCCAGAACAACCCACTCGCAGCTCTGCCCCCAAAACAGCAGAAGCCCGCACAGGCCTCCCCCAAAACCGATTCCATTTTCTAAAAAGTCTCTATAATGATCATTGTACAGCATCTATCCATCTATTATGCAGCAATTTTCATCAAAACACTGCCACACTGACACTGCTCTCTATGTCGCCTTACTATCCCCATATGGTATTTAACAAAATTTCACTATTTCTGTTATATATCACGTTCTTTAAATTGCATAATGATCTTATATATATTTCTTATCAAGTATGTATTTTTTTTATTTTTTATTTTTAGGGATATCTAGTATGTATCTTTTGTAAATGGTTTTATATATAGTTTACGTAACTTTTTTATTTTTTAAGTCATCACCAACATAATGGTTATCAGGATTCAACTCAGCACCTTTAAACCTTTCGATTTTTAAGTCCTTAGGCCAATACCACTAAGCCACCGTATAACTTTACAAAATAATTTTAATAGATCACATGTTTCAATTTATTTACTCATAGACTATGGCTATATAATTCATACACAAAAAAAAGGCTATTGCCTATATTACACAATTTTGTATATTCATTTACAGATATGACATTGAAATATATGGGATACTGATATACTCCATGTTGATGCCCTTGCTTGGTTGTTTACAGAGATAAAAGGGTTGGGGCTTCTCAACTTACTGCATTAAGATATGTCCTTCCAAGATTGATTTCTTTAAACATCAATCTTATGTCTTTGATTTGAAAAACAAAAAGCAGCTTAACCCGAGCTTCCAAGTTTCTAGTAGACAAAACATGTTTTCTCAAGTCAATCCCTTAAAGCTTTTGCCTGAAAGAAGAAGTAGATCTAAAGTCTGTCAACCAAGATGGCCATGTTCCCTTAACCAACCCATAGTCACAGCAACTTCCAAAACATTAATACCCCCACTTGGGTCACAGGCTAGCGCTACCAAGCCCGGTGTTTTCTGTGCTCTCACCAACGATATATAAACACTTACACGCTTTCTTTGTCTGTCTCAAATTGATTGTCATTTTAAAATATCAATGTAATATCTATTATTTTTTTTATTAATATACTTTTATTTATAATTCACTCAATTTAACTACTTTACTAACTATAATTAATAAAAATGTTTTAATAATTGATACTAATTTTATCATTAAATCAATTCAATTAATTATTTTCCTAAAAACGGCACATAACTCTAAAACAACGGTTAATATGAGAAAGGGGAATATCATTGTTGGTTATTATAAAAGATAAGCAGTATAGTATAGTATAGGGGAAAAAATCAAGTGACTCGGTGACTGATAATACAAGAGAAGTCATCAGTATCAAACAATATGGAGTAATCATTCCAGTGTGACTCATATCATATACTTTGGATATATTCAGCATTTTTTACTCATATATTTAGTTAACTAAATAAAAAATTGTTTGATTGTACCAAAAAAAGAAAAATTATTTTGATGAACAAACACGCCAATGCCAAAATTTTAGTGATGTGATCGAAAGATAGAAAAATGAAAAATAAAATCGTGAATGAGTGTCAAAATTTTAGGAATATCTATGAAAGTTGATAAAAATAGAATACAAAAACTACAACTTAAATATTTGATAACATGTACGTTACGAGAGACACATGTAAACTTAAATAGTTAAATTCTCCAACTTATTGACCAAGAAAATCCAGAGTCAATTATTTCTGTTTTAAAAAATAATTTGTAATGATTTAAAAGAATTTTTTATTATGGAACAAATTTAGGTAAAAAAAACACATTAATCTATATCAATATACTACCTACTAGATATTTTAATCCATGCTGTTTTATTAGAATGCACTTATATTTTAATACACATAATATCTATATCAAAGAATAAGAAAAGTGCAGGTGACGACTAAGGTTTTCAAAGGAGAAGAGAAAGACTCAATTTTGATTTAAATATATTATACTAAATCATTTAATTTATTTAATAAGTAAAAAATATATTTAAAAAATAGAATATTTTTACTTTGATTAAGTTTGTAGGTGTGTCAAACGATACATTTCAAAAACTCAAATTCTTAGTGTAAAGAGTTTGTGAAGAAGAATTCTTCATGCCGACGGGAAGGCTACCGAAAAAATATATTCAAATATACATTGAACTTTCTCTTCCGTTGTAACTAAAAAAAGCCTTATATTCTTTAATTTCTTTGAAAAGACACTTAAATGACTCAAAACACAAAATAAAATCTCCTAAATCTTCCAAACAACTTGATCCCTAAAATAACTAAAACATAAACAATAACAAAATAAAAAGTGTCATGTGTAAGTAGTATTTTATATTATATACAAAATTTAAATGAACAAATTGTTTGTCAATCAAACAAAATTCAGAAATACGTGTTACTGAACCATCACGTTAGGTACATGATACATGATATACTACAAATGTATGAAAATAATATATTTGAATAACCTCAAAGCGGAGTTTCATCAATATCCTTCTTATATTACAATTACAACCACCACATCACATGAGCAACAACTTCATGTAATTCATTTCTCACTTTGTTTCTTATTCTCCTTTCATTGATTGCCTCCAAGATCAATTTTCTTTCAATTTAAAATGAAACTATATGTCATTTGAAATAAATAAGAGAAAATATTGAATAAATAAATTTAAATTACAGACACACACAAATATTAAATAAATATAGATATTAATTTAAGTTATCTTTAAAAAAACTTATTAAATTTATCTATATTATCTTCTATAAATCTATAAAAAAGTTTAATACAAATTCAATAAATTTAAATTTCTTGATGCAAACATCAGGATTATAGACATATACATACATGAGAACCATCGTGTATTGAGTTGATGATGGAACATCATATGATATTTTTAGCTATATTTTTAGTTATTTTCTTTGTATTTTAACGCAAATTAGAAGTCATTTAGAGGAGTTGTCAATGGTTTAAAAAATATTTTGTATTGTTTCATTTGAGTCGTTGTAATTCAATTTTATCATAAAACATACAACTCCACATGTGTTTTGAGTCTTTTTAGTGAAAAATCATGTGAATAGAAAAAACAAGACATCACCTGAAGGATCGGGGATATGAAGAAAAGTGGTTAGCAAAGGATAATAATGATAAATAAGGGTGGCTTGAAAAAGGCTCAGAGTATCAAACAGGTGCTTCGTGTGAGAGAGAGAGGATTTAGTAGAAAGTGGAAAATATTTGACTCTAAATCTCACCGGTTATGATATAGAGAAAAGAGATGGTGATTGATGACATGTCATCTTACATTATTCTTAACATGTTTTTAAGTCAATTTTAGTAGGTTTTACCAGCAAAGCAAAGGATTATTAGATCAATTGTCAATGATTTTGGGACATTTGTAATGTTTTCTATATTTGAGTATGTAATTCTATTCTTTCCGGAACATAGAAATTTTAAGGTGTTCTTGAAGTAATTCATGAAGAAATCGAGCAAATTAGGCAAAGCAAGACATCCGAAGATTTATGTGGACCTTGAGAAGATGAGTAATGAAGATTCAAGAAGCCTCAAAAGACTTTACAAAGGGAGGAATTATGTTTTCAAGTTCCAAGAAATCTTACATTGAAGAAAACACCTCAATGGGTGAAGAAAACAGGCAAAACAACACTGAAAATGCACTGAAGCGCCCAAGAGCACCACAAGGGGCACTAGGCGGCCCGTAGCTAATACACTAAAGTTCTTGGCGCATGCCAAAGGGCGCTAGGCTCCTCAGGTTGGAAGGCACATGCACCAGGCGCATAGCCCTATGCACTGGGCGCCCTAAGACTTGCGAAAAAAGTAACTTTTCGTGACTTTTTCTCCCTTGGAAGCCCATGTTTTTAGCCCAAGTTAAATGAAAACTTTCCTTATAAATACCGCCTTCCTCATTCACATTTTCTCGTTTAGAACTGGAGCAGTTCAAGAGGAAGGCGATTCTAGGAGCCAAGGAGTAGTTCTATCTTCTCCTATCTTTTGTAGGGTATGTTTTTATCTTTTTGTATTTTGTCTTAGTTATCATGTGTAACTAGATATTTATAGAGTGGGGTTCTAAGATGATCCTCTATTTGTTTTGTTGGATAATTATTTAATTTAATGTCGTTTATTTTAGTATATTTTCTATTCGCTGTTAAGTTTTATTAGGATTAATTTATTTTGGCAAAGTGCAACCCTAGATTAGGTACTTAGGTTGTGACATGACCTAACATTACTATTACTATCTGGATGCTTATATCTTGATATTTATGTCCTTATACTACTAACTACCTTTCCGGGAAGTAAGTGATTAGTAACTAGACGAAAGATGTCGAAAGCGAGTTGACCCTTGTCATACCCCAATTTTTGACCTAAATCGTCACTGACAAGTGTCGTTGGACCCTACGTTCATATGCATTTTAACCTGATCAATCTCTGCATTTCAGTGAAAATTTCGGCAGAGAGGTATTTGATGAGCAAAACCGCAAGTGTACGGTTTTGCCGAAGTAGTGAAAAGAGAGTATCGTTCCAACATGGAGTTGTTTAATTTGATTTACTTTTAGAAGGTGATTAGAGAGTTTGATTGTAAAGTTTTGGGTTTTAAAGGTTTTAAAACAATAATAATAAAAAGCGCCTTGGGATCGTTGGTTCATCATAACGAC
>Ga0228710_1001880_pt1 | contig 32386 bp, 28 predicted proteins | sample MedpolnodulmetaG_FD_177995 | JGI IMG/M metagenome (GOLD analysis project Ga0228710, IMG submission 177995) | Root nodule microbial communities from Medicago polymorpha collected in Santa Monica, California, United States - pink nodules | ecosystem: Host-associated > Plants > Roots > Nodule... | reverse complement strand
GTTGGTGATTGGTACCACATGCATATATGTGTCGTGAATAGGCGCATATCATAATTGGCATGAGTCTTAATTGTTGCATGTGAATGATGATTGTTTGATGATAAGTGTGTTTGATGAATACATACTTGTGACATTGGATTTGAACAGTTGATGAGTCGTGTCATAAGTGAATATGTGACTTGGTGAATTTGTGCATTGGTGAAATTTGGTGAATGTCGTGATTATGTGAATTGGTGTATATGTACATTGGTGGATTTTGTTGATGATTGTGAATATTTGAACTAGGCTCTAATTGCGTGTCTTACTTGTTTGTGCTTATACACTTGGTGAATATATTTGATGATAATTATTTTGGTAATAGTAATGAGGTGAGATTGGTATATGTATGATGTGGTGATTTCTTTGATAATGATGATTGTTTGCTTATAACTTTGAAATGATGAATTGTACTTGTTGAGTTAAGTATGCTAAATGAAGAATAATGTGAGTAATCCGTTTATTGATTGATGTTGATAAATGATGAGCTTATGTCGATGACTTGACTAGAAATTGAATGTGTTTGCTATGCTATGTTAGTAATGTGATAGCTTGAGGTGTACGGAATGGGGGATAGTAATCATGTGATGCTAGTATTCCAGGAGGGATGGGTATGTATATGTGTTATGCATGAAATCCTTGAATGCTTATGTTTGTTTATGTTGATTATGATTGATGTGAAGCTAACCCCCAGTGGTTTTGACCGCCTACCTATTTGTATGAATTGGTAGACGGAGTGCAGGAGTAGTTTGCTTGGTGAGTGCTTGGATAGCGGGAGCTATCTCCGTTATCGTTTTCTGTTGAGTCTTAGAGTAGGTTCTGATCTCGGATGTCTGTCTGTAGGATTATTCTAGATTGATTATTCTGTATTTATTTATGTTGTGGAGATTTTGCCCATTTGTCGGGTATTGGAGACTTTATTTATGGATGTATGTTATTTTGATGACATGTATACCTTGTGATGTATGATTTATATCCGCTGCGTAGTTGTCTGAATTTTCATGCACGTTATATTCTAGTGAATTTTTGGAGACGTGACGTCTATTTCTTGAATAAATGCTTTATTCGCGGGTTTTATCGCTTTAATAGAAATAGGGCGTTACATCTTGCAGGTCGACTAAAAGCGGAGGAGAAACAAAGAGTTATCGACATGACAAAGAGCTTGGCGGCGCCTAGGAAAATTCTCACGGATTTGATGGAAAAAAACAAAGAAAGTGTGACACTCATCAAGCAAGTGTATAATGCGCATAGTAGACGGCGCAAGGGGCAAAGAGAGGACAAGACGAAGTTGCAATACTTGATTTCAAAGTTGGAGAAGCATCAATATGTCTATTTCACAAGAGCAAATAGCGAAGAAACCACTCTTGAGGACTTATTCTTTGCTCATCCGTCATCAATTAATATGCTTAACACTTTTCCCACCATTTTAGTCATGGAGTCCACTTACAAAACCAATACCTACCGAATGCCGTTATTTGAGATTGTTGGTGTCACCTCTACCAAATTGACGTATTCGGTTGCGTTTGCCTTTCTTTCCTTTGAACAAGAGAATAACTTCATTTGGGCACTTGAGATGTTGGTTGGTGTTTTGACATCAAAACGCAACATACCTAAGGTGATTGTCACCGATAGGGACCCCGCTTTGATGAAAGTCGATGCCGAAGTACTCCCTAAAACAGACCATGTACTTTGCTATTTTCATATTGAGAAGAATGTCAAATCTAGGTGCATCACGAATTGTAGAGTCAATGCCAAGCCTTCGAAAGCAAAAGTTGTTGGCAAAGATGTGAAGGAAGCGGATGATGACAAGCATTGTGAGCTTGTTAAGAAAATAGTGAGGGCTTGGAGAGACGTGGTTAACTCTCCTACGAAGGATTCATTTGCAATTGCATGGTTGACATTCAAAGATGAGGTATGCGGGCCATTTCCATTGTTTGTTAAATATGTTGAGGAAACAGTTTTGCCCCTTAAGAAGCATTTTGTGAGGGCATGGACGAATAAATACTTGCATCTAGGGTGTAGAACCACCAACATTGTTGAATCGGCTCATGCACAATCGAAAAGATATTTGAGGAGTAGTGTGGGAGATTTGGCATCATGTTGGGATGAAATTGACAAAATGTTGAAAAACCAATTAGGTGAGATACAAGGGAGTTTTGGGAGGAGCATAACCGTCATGGTACACAAATACAAAAAAACAAATTATTCTCTGAGTTGGAGGGGTATGTCTCTAAGGCCGCTTTGGGTTTCATCGATGAAGAATTTGAACGCTCTAGGAGATTTGGCTTTGCTAAAGAAGATTGTGGTTGTGTGCAAATGGCAACGTTCAGGTTGCCTTGTGCTTGTATTCTTGCTGAGAAGAGAAAGAAAAAATTGCCTATTCTTTTGGATGAAATACACCCTCATTGGCGAAGGTTAAGTGTAATTGGAGAAGATGTTGATGCCATTTTTTCCGTAATGAAGGAATGGAATGCTATTCAAGAACGTCTCAAGAGGGCCTCTTACAAGATGAAACTCTTCATGAAAGAAAAGTTGCGTGAACTAGGATTTCCGAAGGACACAATGTTGAAGCCACTTCTGAGAAAAGTGGCCACCAAGGTAGCACCTAAAAGGGTGAAGTCTACACCGAAAACGAGGTCTACGGGTCGAATCCCCTCTAGGTGGGAGAGTATTGATTCTCAAAATCCCGATAGTCAATTCTCACATGGCAAGAGTAATGTTCCAAAGAGTAAAGGTTCACGTCTTCGCACTTGCTCCCGCTCACAAACTTCGACTCCTACTTCAAAAAAAGAACCTTATTTGCAAATACCATACATTTCACAAATTCCAAATCTCTTGAGACCTTACATTGAAGACATTGTGAATGTTAGAGGGGATGGTAATTGTGGTTTCCGGGTCATAGCTAGGCACATGGGATTTAATGAGGAAGATCATGTTTTGGTTCGTCATGCACTTATTAATGAGTTGAAAAATCACAAGAGTGACTACTTGCCGATATATGGTACCGAGATGCGTTATAAACTTATCTTGGATGGTTTACACCCTCCAACAAGTAAAAGTGATATTGCGTCGATAAAGAAGTGGTTGACCTCTTCAGATATGGGTCACATTATTGCTACTTGCTGCAATAGAGCCGTTGTTCTATTGACTTTTCCCGAAATGGATGGTGCATGTGAGACATTTTTTCCAATCCGGAGTGCTTCACAACTTAAGCCACATTCCAACATAATGTGCCTTTGCTTAATTCCGGACCACTTTCTTCATGTGAAGTTGAAAGAATATTTTCCGTTACCACCTCCTTGTAAGGAGTGTATGACTCACAAGATTGGTGAGGTGGAGAAATGGCATTTTGAGTTTATGGATAGACAAGTCGCCTTCGATGACCTCATGTCTAAGGAGCCGAAGCCGCCAAAGAAACCAACAAATGAGCACAACCCAATTGTTTGTGATGATACTCCCACTCCGGAAAAAAAAAGGAACAAGAATTTGAAGTCATGGAATACATGGAAAAAGAGGAAAATTTAGGAATGTCACTAGACTTCTTAGATAGGTTATAGGTCATGACACTTTTTGGTCAGTCGGTGTTCGTCCTATTTTTTGGTGGTATTACATATTATATAATTTGGATATTTGTGGCCAATATGTAACTAATATTATATATTATATAAATATATAATGAAATATTTTTTTGGTGGCCGGTTATGTCACACCAATTATTGCTCGCATTACTTTGTTTCTAATTATTCAACTATTTATTTTATCTCATGTATGTTTTTCATTATATTTTTGTGAAGTGAAACATGTCTGAAGATGCACAAGATCCAGTTAAACTTGAAGTTCGTTATGTAGATGTGAAAAAGAGGGCTTGGTTCACTGTAAACCCCACCGGCAAGTTGGATGAGTTGGAGGCAAAACTTGACGACTTCTTTATCCATATTGGTTCAAATCATAGAACACGTGATGTGATAGTAAATGTGTCAGGCCTGGACTTGGGGGAGGATAAGGAAGAGGACTTCTGGAAGACCGTGTATTATCCACAACTTCTCAAAGATGATAGTGACGTTGATTACATGTTTAGGTTAATGGTTGAGAATAACACTTTGTATCTTTTTGTCCGATCCGTTGAAGTGTAGTATTTATTTAAGTGTAATAGTGTAATATTTTCCGAATTTGTGTCCGTATTGTTGAATCTTAATGAATTTGTGTTTATGTAATTTAACGATGAATTTGGGTAATTTTGACTGTTTATGTGAGATTATGTTTTTTTTATAAATTTATGGACAAATTGGTGTAATTTGGATCGTTTACGTGTCATTAAATGTGTTTAAGTGATTACCGGTCATTACCGGCGAATTTGTGTAATTTGGTCCGTTTGGATCGTTTATTGGTGATTACGTGATCGTGAGAAAAACAATGATTTTGTGTAATTTGGATCGATTATGTCGTATTATCTGATAATGTTGTTAAACTGGCGTAATTCAGTTAAGTTATGAATATGATGTGTAACCGAGGAAATTTCATTTTCTTGACAATGTCGACTCTATTTCAAATTGTTAATTTACCCCCCCTCTGCCAAGAAAATAAATTAAATAAAATTGGTAATTCCATCCCTATTTATAGGTAGGATTTGATAAATATATATTTTTCTTAAGAAAGGATTTGACAAATATATTAAGCCGTAGCTGTGCACGATTCATATTTTGTTAGAAAACATGTACTCGCTTTGTTAGGTGTAATTTGATTGAATATTTTTTGTAAGCTATTTTAGAGATTTATCTATCAGGCGAATAAGATCACAGTGAATGATAAAGTACTCGTTGAATAATTTCAGATTATATTTGTATATGATTATATGTAAGATGATTAATTTATCTTATAAATATTTAAAAATAAAAGAAAAAATAAATAAATATAACCTGAAGTTTGTAGTTATTCACAATATTTAAAAAAGAAAAAGAAAAAAAGAAGATGAATGCCATTTCCTCATAAAAAAAGTGGGAAAGCAAAAATATAATGATAAGACATTTGGAAACGCAGATTCAATTGAGGAACAAGCAATTTACAAATTCTTTCTTTTCCAAAAGAGCATTATACAAGTACATATAAAAAAAATATTGAACTTGACATTTCGACCACTTCATTTCTTTTATATTAACAATTTCTTTACAGATGAAACAAATAATACAACACACACCAGATCTGAACTATATAATATACGAAGGAGAATCAGTGTTATTGATGGATAACATATAGTTTTAAGGTTTCTGAGCAGTAAACATAATAAACGATTGCTGAATTTTGCATGAGTAATTTGTAAGACCACATGAGGTCAAAAGGTCTTTGATTTCTTCCTCTAACAAAAAGCCATAGCCTTGAGAAGTCCGCTGCAAAAAAAATCTCATTAAATCAGTGTTGTCAATAGAAGATCACAGGAAATAGCGAAATGCCAAAAAGATCCAGCATGAGAAATAATCGATGGCATTGCGGTCAAATGGCAGAAGGCACATGATTATACAGGATTTACTAATTTAGGATTCTTGGTGTAGTCATGATCCTTCAAGGCAACATTTATCGTCAAATCGTAGGATTATGTGATTAAAATACCGATTTTGACTACTGTGCACACGACAACTGAATTAATCAATTTTATGTGTGTGTGTGTGTGTGTGTGTGTGTGTGTCAAAAAGCATGCTACATACAAATCAAAAAGCTGCATAAACATAAAATTGAACAAGTGAATAAACTCAAAAGCTCAATTGTTCAAAACAACTAATGATTCAAAACTTAGACCAGTGATCGATGAAAGGAATAAAAAAAATTAACATATAAGGCAAATATCTTTTCATTGCCCCACCCTTCCCTATTATAATGATTATTCTCATGGTTAGATAGTGAGGCTCCTTCAACTTCTTCTACCAAATCCTCAGCATCAATATCTTCTACTTCTAGTTCTTCCAAGACTTGATTATCTTCCACTTCAACTACATTCTCTTTTCCCATTTTGGACGAAGAATCACTAGCCAAACTCTTCTTTCTTTTAGACGCAACACAAGCAACACTAGGGCAATTGGCCAAGGGCTTCCTTTCTCTTTTTAGTTTACATGTTAGGTTGTGATTATCAGAGTCAATCATCACCAACACTTCTGTTTTTCTTTTTAAAAATTTAAAAGTGGTCATGTGCAGCTTACATGCTGCCTTTTCAGTGTTGGCATTAAAAAAAAATCTAAAACCCTTTTTTTCCCGTTATATTTTCCATCGCTGCTAGGGGACTTGTAGGCGTTATTGCAGTGATAGCGAAACAGTTTCAACGGTAGTGGTTTTTGTGGTGTTTTGTCCAAATTCTGCAACCGATGATTTTCCCATAACAATAGAATTGCACCAAAGGTCAACCCTAAACCCCTACCATATTACTTTAGTTTTGAATGTACTTACGGAACACATCCAAGAGCTAGCACTGAGATGTATGCTTTCTGCAGATGATGTAGTCTTGCTTGGGAAGTCGAGAGAGGAATTGAATGGGAGATTACAGAATTGGAGACAAAGCTTAAAAGTGTATGGCTTCCGTCCAAGTAGAAGCAAAGCAGAGTAATGGAATGTAATTTTAGCAATAGGCGAAGTATTTCGACCTTAGAGGTGAAGTTGGAGATCATATCATATACCAAGTTAGACAGTTTAAATAGCTTGGATCCATAGTACAAATTGATGGAGAAATAGAAGCACGATTAAAATCTCTTATTCAAGCTAGGTGGTTGAAATCAAAAAGAGCCTCGGGTATTTTATGTGATACGAAAGTACCGTTCAAGTTGAAAGGAAAATTTTATCGAACAGCTGTAAGACCAGCGATGTTGTATGGAACGAAGTGTTGGACGGTTAAGAACCAACACGAGAATTAAGTCATAGCGGATATGAGGATGTTGCGTTGGATGTGTGGTAAGACTAGACGAGATAAGATTAGAAATGAAAACATTATTAGAGAGAGGGTTGGATTAACAGCTATAGTAGAAAAAAATGGTGGAAAATAGGTTTACAAGGTTTGGGCATGTAGAGAGAAAACCTGTAAATGTAAATTTTGTAGTAAGCAGAGTAGATCACATGGATGATAGTCAGATCACTAGAGGCAGAGGAATACCTAGAAACTCTATAAGAGAAACTATTAGGAAAGATTCAAAGATTGAGTTGGATCCCAACATGGCTCATGATAGAACATTATGGTGTAATGTGATCCATGTAGCCGACCCCACTTAGTGGGATAAAGCTTGGTTGTTGTTGCACCTTAAATCGACTGGGTTGGGGTTTCATTTCATGAGAAACTATTGAAATTGCAGAAAAAGATATCTTATCTATGGTTTTATGTCAAGTAGTCAGTAATCCTCAAATTAAAAAAAAAAAGTAGCAACTACTCCAATAATTATAGATAACTCAAAAACGGTAAGGACAATGAACATCTTTGGAATGCACAAGGTTGACAACTCAGGTTATTATGACAAAAGATGAAAGATAATTATTATCAAGAGTTTGCCTCTTTATTATGACAAAAGATGAAGGATAATTTATAAAGAATTTACCTCTCTGAAGGGGCGTACAATCCAGGAAGTTGATGAAGTATAACGAAGAAAAGTTGTTCCAACAAATACTCCACCGCTTCTTAGTACACGGGTGATTTCGGCAACCTTTAAGAAGTTGATATTTGACGTGTCATTATACAAATTACACTCATTTAAATAGTGTAAAATAGAAACGTTAAAGAACATGCAAATCACACGGATAAGGTGATCTATAAAGAACACAATATGTGAAAGTATATAAAAAATGTGTTAAACAATAAGTTGCTAGCACTCCTTGTATTAGGTTCACATATTTATCCCGGACAATATTATCAAACAGAAATATATTTAAGTTGAATACATACATCCCCGGACAATATTATCAAACAGAAATATATTTAAGTTGAATTCATATATCAATAGAAGTAGAAATCTTGCCTTTATGATGCAGTACTTTAGTTCTAACAATGAAGCAGTAAACATTGTGTTTAGCAAACATTTAAAACTTCAGAGTAAAATATATAGTTTGAAACACAAATGATAAGTCTGAAAAAAACTCTACACATCAAGACATAGAAATGCAGCACAATGTCATATGACAAGTAATTACCCACGAGTTCAGGTATGCTCCATTTACCTTTGCTCAATTTACACCATTTATCTTTATGGATGTGTGACATGTGTCAAAATAATATCTAATGGTTGAAATTAAAAAGGTAAATGTAAGTTATAAAACAAAATCCCTAGATTAGCACTGTTCACTTTCATCTTCAATTAACATCTCGTCCAACCCCCTTCCCCCACACAACCTGTAACCATCCAATTGCCGCCACTCGCCGCCGCCAATTACTCCACCGCCGTCTACCACATCTCTTGCTCTCATTGTCACTTATAGAACAGCGGCGTTTTGGTGTTAATAATGACAAACGAATCGGCTGAGTTTAGGAATCGCCAAAAGAGTAGTTTTCAAAATCAATCTCTGGTTTCCTTTAATTCAATGAATGTGCATTTGTATGGAAATTAAATATTTAGGAAACGGGTTCTGGAAGAATAGGGATGGAAGTAAACTTGCTGAGACAAATAGTAATAACAATAATCATAATTGGCCACCAAATTTGAGTAAGGAGAGATTTTTGGGTAGAAACAGTGGATTTTTGAGAGATTTGTTATGTGAACCGCCTGGAGGACATTAATTTGATAATAATTTGACAGTATTGTTTATTGTGCGCTTGTTTTAGTCCAACATTGTGACACTTAGCTGGTGTTATTGTGGAATCAATTAAAGAAGCCAAATTCTGGAAGAATAGGGATGGAGTAAATGTTCGGCAGCGCACATAGGTTCAGGGAGAAGGATACGAGAGATTGGTAATAATCACATGTGTTTGTTTATTTTTGCCTTTTTAATTTCAACCATTAGATATTATTTTGCCACATGTCACACATCCATAAAGATAAATGGGAAATGGAGCATACCTGAACTCATTACCCACAATGACCAAACCTAAACTATGCTATTAGAAACATGCTTTTTCATAATTTAAGAAAGCACACAGTCCTTTCATACAAAGGGTTTTCAAGATTTTAATAGGCATGCCAACAAACAAAAATTGGTCATTTTAAAAAGTTTACCCTCAACCCATAGATTACGGTTTTCATAAAACTGAGACACGTTACTTACAGCATTGGAGGGAGATGGCCAGCAATGCAAAGCAGCACCAGCATGAACCGCATCAACTGAACCTGATTCAAAGGGAAGCCTAGAAACATCTGCTCTTACAAGGGCAAGATTACTGCAAAAAAGGAAATGAATCTGTATTAAGCGCAATCACATATCCTCATGCAAAGGGGAAACAATGAATTCGTAATTCATTGGCTGAAATAAATTCAAAATCAAGCAGAGGAGGAAAACAATACGTAGTTGATAGTGTGTCATCTTTCTTAATGAAATCGTAGCATTGACGGAGCATATTTTCAGAAAAATCTAGTGCAACTACTCCAGAATAGGTTCCAGATTTGGCAAATTTTCGGGAAAACAAACCACTTCCACAACTAACATCGACAATCAGACCACCTTTAGCAGGTTCAAAGTACTCTTGAGCCATTTTGAACTGCATTATAAAGAACATACAAAGTGCTTAATAATATATTGAGTGTTATTGATTAAGCACAAAAAGTACAAATAGAGAGGTATATGGCCTCAGCTTCCTTTGTGTGATGTGTGTGAGTCATTAATCAAAATGATTTTGTTGTGAATCTAGAGAAATAGAAGGCAGAAACAAACAAATAAACTTTTATTGAATGAAATAAATAAAATCGCAGAGAGATCTCTCCTCCAGGATATCCCCTTTCTATAAAGGATTAGTCATTCCACAAACTCTCAAATGAACAGAATGTCTCCTTATATTCTTATTTCCGCTATTTATACAAACTACGGACTCTAACTACTCTAACTTCCTTGACATGAAAATAAAAACTACTCAACTTCCTTAACTGTTCTCTAACTGTCCCTATATTCTTCTAACCGATTATGTCTACCAAAACACTTTTAAAACAATAACTATGAATTTTGTTCAAGTATGGGCACATTACAACTGCAGTACTGGCACAAAAAGCATACCTCTTCATCAGGACCAGGAAAGCCACTTTGCCTGAAATTTTGACGCCAACCTCTTTCATATAAGAATGAAACAAGGGGACTCCTGATAAAGGTTTAGACACAGTGAGAATATAAAAACTTCACCAAGTGGATGAACCATGCAGAAAACTGAACTAATAACTTGTGTCAAATATGTTTAAACAATAACTCATAAATGTTTCCTCAGCAAATAAATGGAAAAATGGATATTTAAAAGGATATTGTAAAAATACTGGTATGTGCCTCATCTGATAGTAATTTCTCATCGAGTATATACAACTAATATGAAAAACATATAGTATCATGAGATCATCATCATCATCATACAAGACTATCTAATTCCATGTAACAGTCTATTTTGTACTTATACCTAAAAAGTTCAGTCCGATTTGGTTGAACTTCAACATAATCTCTCAACCCAGAAGTCACTGTCAGATCCAGATACCCGTCTTTGCTAGTGTACGATTTTTGACATCTCTTACACTTGAAACCAGACCTGTATATTGCTGACCTGAAGTTGCAAAATCATTAAGTAAATTACAATGAGACGTGATTTTAGAGACAAAAAGAATTGAACACACCTTCCCTCATGCATAAAAAGCCAACTTACAAGTTAAGACCAACAGGACCTTTTCTTATCAATGGTTCGTAACATATAGGGCATGCGAATAAGTCAACTTGTGTTCCCTGATCCTGCTTTGTACTTAAACCCTGAAGGAAAAAGTTTGAGTTCAATTGTTAATTAAGAGAACTGATATAAATTTATATCAGCAAAACAAATAATACTTGTTGAATTTACTGAATTGCTAATATCTTGAATTCTTTCAAATCAAAATATCAATGTACTTAAAGACAATGCGTAGAAAAAGCACCTCATGAATAAACTAACAAATCTTTAGCCCCAAGGGGTTGGTCTAATAGAGCAAGACCAGACTTGCATTCAACATGTTGATTCAAGTCTCCTCCACTAGTTCTCTCAGAGTGGGGTAAATGTAATTTAGTTTGTAAGTAGTTCCGGTCTTTTTTTTTTGTGGTGTCCGGGGTTTGAACCTTGGACCTTGCATATATTATGCATTGTCCTTATCAACTGAGCTAAGCTCACGGGGATGTAGTTCCGGTCTAAAACATAAGCAAAAACTGATAAAAAAAAAAGGTTGATGTATTTGGTCCGGATTTTAGACTAAACAGAGACTCCTTCTTTTCCCACCCTATTAATCTCTCGCCCGCCCTATACAGTTCGGATTACCTAAGCCGAACGGCATAAACACCAGATAAAAATCTTCAAAACACGTTAAAACATTTCGGATTTTAGAATTTGAATAGGGCGCGCGGCGAGAAACTCATAGGGTGGGAAAAGTAATGGCCCTAAATATATCAAATTTCTTTGACGAATGTTTGTTTATATTTGAGACCGGAGGGAGTACTTACTAAGCTAGAGGTTTTTCCTTCCTTTGGACTCGAATATCATCCGTTGATCCTTAAGTTTTAAGAGAAACGATCTTTGTACAACTAAATTTAAACCACTTAGGCAAGAACAATCCAAGTTAACTCGTTCCTTAATTACGTAACAGTTAACAAAATGGTTAAACTAATCTAAAAACATATAACTATAATCATATATAAGCTTAATTACATGACAATAACAATCCAAGTTAACTCGTTCCTTAATTCAGAGAGTAACGTTAAATAGAGAAAATGAAAAGGAAAAGGAAAATTATAATTTATACCGACGGAGACTCCACAACAACAGCTGAGGTGGCACGAATATTGAACCTTTGGGTTTGAGCGCGGAGGAGGCGAGGGCGAAAATGGGATTTAGTAAAAAGGTGAGGGCATTTAGGGAATTGTATTTGATTAAGAGGGTGAAGGAAATGAGAAGCAGCGGTAGTAGCAGAAGCGGCCATTGTAGTAGAATGAAGAATCGGGAAAATCAGCTATGGGTGTGTTGCATATCATCACTGCCAAGCTTCTTTCTTTCCCACTGTGTCCCATTTTCAGCCGCAAGTAATCAAAATAATTAAACCACGACACAGCCATCCAAAATCATCAATAAATAATTATAATAATTTTTTTTTGAGGCAATAATAATTTGGGTCTTTATTCAACAAAAAAAAAATTGGGTCTTGCTTTCCAAAAATATAATTTGTACTATGTTGTTAACGAGTGTCCTAAGGACACTCTTTAAGGATTAATAATTAAGAAACTATTCATTGAAAAAGACTACTATTTTAATTTTCGATGCATTGAATACACAAATTTTTATAAAACTCGTTAGCATTTTCCTAATAATTTACACTATTTTCGATTACATTTATAAAGAAAAAAAAACTATTTTTTCAGTTCATTGAACACTCTATGTATTTAGTATATAATATAGATCAAATACAATCTAAAAAATAGTGTTTTGTTTATAAATGTGACCGGGAAGACTACTTTCTTTCAAAAAATTAAAAAATATCTACCTAACCATAATTTTGTCTAGATTTTTTCAGTTTCAATTTAATATTTTATTAAAATATTAGATTTATAGTTTTATCTTTTTAAATGTCATTAAAATATTACACAAAAAAATCTCATTAAAATAGAAATACCACTACAATAAAATTTAAATTATTAATTAATATTTTTTTAGCACCTTGTTAGAAAAATTGACTATTGAGTAGCAAATAAATGATTGAAATAATTTCAATAAGATATTTTTATAGGGGAATTTAACTGAGATATTGTATTATCAAATTAGAAGTTGGTTTAATTTCTCAAATTAAACGTCGCAAATAAAGAATTATTACAAATGAAAGTTTCATAAAAAGTTGCTCAATTTTTTATATCATTGAAGTAGAATATGCTTAAGCTACACAAGTATGATGGAACATCATACAATTTTGCCATTCAAGATGTTCTCAGTGTATAAAGTTCTTATAATTGCATTAAATGAAATCTTGTTTTACATATATTTTTGAAATTGAACATCGTACAAACTTGCCATTCAAGGTGAAGGAATGCATAGGTATGGCTACCGCATATGTGTTGGTTAATGGGAGTCCTACCGATGAATTCTCTTTTGAGAGGGAGTTGTGCTAAGGCGATGCTCTGTCTCCATTTTTATTTCTTTTGGCAGCGGAAGGATTGCATGTGCTAATGGCAGCCTTGGTGGCGGCCAACATGTTTACGGGTTATAATGTTGGCAACAATGATTCAACTGTTATATCACATCTCCAATTTAATGATGATACTTTGTTTATGGGGGTTAAGAGCTGGGCTAATGTTAGAGCCTTGCGAGCCGTTCTTGTTCTTTTTGAAGCTATTTTGGGGTTGAAGGTTAATTTCGATAAGAGTATGTTGGTGAGAATTAATATTACTGACTCATGGTCATATGAGGCGGCAACGATTCTTCATTGTAAAATTGGGAGCGTGCTCTTTATGTATTTGGGTCTTTTGTTTGGTGGTGATGCTTGGCAGTTGTCTTTTTGTCTTTTTGGGATTCTATTAAGAGTTATGTGAACCAAACCCAAAACAAGTGGATATAAATAAGTAGTAGTCTTTATGATTTAGGGTTAGAAAATCATTTACAAAGTTTTGGGAAAGAGGCAAGCAAGAGGCAAGAGAGAAGGAAAATATGATCTAGAGAGAAAGGAGGAAAGCTCAAGAATCAAAGGGAAGAGGGAGATTCAAGCTTGTAGGAAGCTAGCTTTGGAAGTTAAGTGGTACGAAGGTTAGATTATTTTCACCATATAGGCTTTACGAACAATTGGGTAGTTGTGGGTTGTATGATTTATTTCCCTTTCATAAATCTTGCGATGAACTAATGTTAATTTTGTGTTGAAATTGTTGTTGTGATTATAGGTATTTGATTATTTGAGAATACATTAAAGGTGAGAAAAACACAAGAAGGGGCGGGGGGGTTGAATTGTGTTAGCTTTTTCTTCGTTTTCTCCTACTGAAGTCACTGTTCAGAAGCAAATAGACATCAGCTTCTGAAAGTGATGTTCAGAATCTAAATGCAGGGGATAAAACACACACAGAGAGAGAGAGAGAGAGAGAGAGAGAGAGAGAAAGAAGAAGGACACAAAGCAATTATACAGGTTCCTACCACAAACCGGAAGTAGTCCTGTCCCCTTGCACTTCTAAGGAGAGTTCACCAAAAAATGTAATATTTGATTACAATTGGTCACTGCTAAAACTAGCAAGAGACTTCAAACTACTCAAGCACAACTGCAAGAGATTTCCTATGCTCAAGAACTTATTCAAGAGACTTCCTATGCTCAAGAACTTATTCAAGAGACTTCTTATGCTCAAGCACAATTGTAAGAGACTTCTATTCAAACAGAATTACAAAGAAATTTGTTTGAGGTTGAACACTTGATATAAAATCAGTGGTGTTCACAATACAAATCAGATACATTAAGACTCTAGAATTTCAACGATATGGAAGTTGTTAAAAAATTCTAAGTGAACATTGATGAGGAGTAATTTCAACAGAGTTTTGGCACTTGTAATTTGTTGTATATGAGTCTTACAATTCTCTATGTCTTCACTCCTTTATATAGAGGTGTGAAAGAGACGTTGTATAATGCCAGCATATCAAAAAGAAAAGAGTCGTTTGAAGCTTGATCAAATCACCAATGATCTATTGCCTGATTTGGTTATTGTCCTATGAAGGAGCAATTTCAAATCCATTATAAGTATGGAGGAACACTGATGCAGGCACAACTGTTGTTATTGTACTAAGAGACATAAAATCAGAGTAGTGGAGATAGTGGTTGTACACTTCGTACAATTGTCCTTTTTCAACGTTCTCCAAAGAATAAGCATTTAATGCCTTCAAATCCTTTTGAATTAGCCGTTGCTTCATGTTTCTAGTCTTCTTTGATGATAGGCGTGATTAAATCATCATTTGAACAACATCTGAAAAGCTTCAGTCTTTCAGCTTCTGATGATCTTCAGAACCTCTAATGACGTTAGCTTCTGGTGAACTGCTTCTGAAGAGGTGCTTCTGATGACGTCAGCTTCTTCAGAACCGCTTGTCTTCAGAACCTCTTTCTTGCAGCACAAGCTTCCTTCTTGTTGATTCCATTGCTCTCATTTGTTCTTCCAGAACCTATGCTTAATTCAAAGACACAAAATTTTTGTCTATGGTCCTGCACACTTGAACAAATATTAGCATATCCAATTGACAATTTTTAATACCTTGTTATCATCAAAACTCAAAGAGTAATGTTAAACACATTTTGTTCTAACAATCTCCCCCTTATTGATGATGACAAACACTAATATTTAAAATTTTCAATTGTTGTTAATCTAATTAACAAGTTGACTTTAAGGGTATGAAGTTTGTAAGCTCCCCCTGAGTCTAATAGTACATTAAGGTGAGGCGTGTAAGCTCCCCCTGAGTTCTATCCATGTTAATTAAATTCATCATTAAAAACGTAAGACACTCAGAATAATCTCACATTAAATAGACTAAGAGAAGAGAAGAAGGTCCTATTAATTTAACTTATTTAAATTAAATTAATGGGGCTCAGAGCCTATAAATAAATACTATACATCTACTCCCCCTTTTGTCATCAACAAGAAGATAAAATAAAGACAAAAAGAAGAGATGAGAAAAACATAGTGAGAAAATTAAAAATATAAAACATGTTCAGAAGCAATATTATAGTCAGAAGCAAAATCATTCAATCATAATTAGGATCAAACATTAATATTCAGAAGCACAAACAATAGACAAAATAGAAAGTAAACAAGCTAAAATTGTGTGCAATCTAAGGCTTGGCTTGTTTCTTCACCATCTCCATCAAGTCTTGAATCATATTGTTTGTATTTTCTGATTGCTTCTGCATATCTTCCTTAAGCTCGTTATAACCCTTTACCAGATTCCCTCATCTGATTCTTGCTTCTTCTCGTTGAGCAATTCGCTTCCTATGTAGTTCAACAACCAAAATCTTTTGCTCAAACAGTGCTTTCTTCGGTTCCTTGTTTTCTTTCTCCAAGATAGGATCATCTTTTAGTTTCTCAAGAATAGGAACATCTGAAGTTTGGATTTTCAGCTTAGTCAACCACCTGAAGTCAGGGTTATCAAAATGCACACTAGAAGAGATAATGCTTCAAGCATCTAGATACATTGGTGTGTCTGATAAGTATAATCTGCTTTTCTCTAGACTTCTGTTGAGTTCTACTTCTTCCATGTTCACAGTCACTCCTTTGAACCATTGTTGAAGATCAAGCAAAGCCTTGTCATGAGCTTCCAAGGACAGTTTGTGAAGTTCACACATCATGTATTCCACTCTGTTTCTTAGAGAGGTCCACTCACTGACATAGTCTTTCTCATGAACATAGTTGTTTCTGGTTTTCACCAGTTTGTTCAAGTCTATGAAGATCTGTTGACATGCCTCTTTTAATATAGCAGAATCTAGCAACAGGGTAGGACGGACAGTGATATCTGTGAGTTGAGGAGTGTTTGAGGAAGAGGGTTCAGAAGATATGATGGTTGAGGTATTGCTTTCAATAACATGAATACTATTAGGGACAAAAGGTGGATCATTGACAGGTTCTAAGATAAATGATGAGGATGAGGCTAAAGTTGTTCCAATTTGATTAGGAACCTCATCCACAACATGTTCTATGATCATTTGTTCAGGTTCATCAGGGTTAAGTGTAGTTTCAGCAGATGGTAGGGCTACACTTATGGGTTGGACAACAAGGATTTGTTCTTCTGATAAAGAAGGTTGATTATGAGAGGCATGTAATTTGGGAGTGGAAGTTTTCTTGTTGGCCAGGTTTCTTAATGCAATACCAAATGAAATATTGGAGTGTATTGCATTGAGATGGTATGGAAGATATTCAGGGTGAATGATTAGTTCAGTGCAGGTGTTAGAGGCCATTCGTAAGTTTGGTTCTTGTTGATGGGGGCTTTCTGAACCAACTTCCTCAGAAGATGTTTCAGAGGCTCTTTCTATGTTTGGCTTGTAACTAGGTAATTCACCTTCATAGTGATTAACCAGTTCTTCTAGAATAGAAGGATCACTAGATTGTGTTGTTGGTTTGGGTTGAGATTGAGGTTCAGTTGATGTAGATGTAGTGGGAATGTCAGAGTTAATTACATACAAAAAACCAAACCTTTCACATATAAACCATGGCTGTCAACGGTGCTGCACCACGCATACAAAGCATCGTTCAACGTCCAAACCAAGACGGACGAACTGCTTCTCCATCTCCTGTACAAAGCCCTCGAAGAGGAACAACTCCAACGAGTGTTCACGCCGAGATCCCGCTGCAGGAATGACCAATCTTCGGCCCTCCACGACCTGAAGAGATGGTCGACAGCACCACAGATTCGTAGATCAATCTCCTGCTCCGCACGGTCAAACGCCAAATAACGTTGGCTAAGGAGCAAAGCAAGTGAACTTCCAAACTTGAGCAATCAAAAAGGCAGCTGGTCCACATCCGTGACACTCCTTCCCCACCCCGTAACCGAAGGGGAAGGAGCCCCCGCCGCTCTAGATCTAGGTCTCCCAGACGCTCCATCAGCGTTAGATCTCCTAGCTGCGAACGACGGTCACCAAGGAGAAGGTCACCGAGACGCTCTCCACCTAGGCGGTCTCCTCCAAGAAGATCTCCACCAAGGCGAAACAGAAGTTCTTGGTCGTCCTCCTCCTCAAGCTTTGACGATGAGCGCGATGCCCGAAGAGGCTGTTACACTTACGGTCCCTTCACTCGACGCATCCGAGATACTCCGATCCCTCGCGGATTGAAAAAACCACCCCAGATGGACTCATATGACGGGACGTCAGACCTTGACGAGCACATCGAAAATATTGAGGATGTCCTCACATACCAATCGGTACGAGGAGCAGTCAAATGCAAACTCTTTATCACAACGTTACGATGAGGAGCCATGACGTGGTTCAAAAACTTAAGGAGAAACTTCATAGACACATGGGGTGACCTTTGCCACGAGTTTACCACTCACTTTACGGCTTCAAGGACCCAACCCAAAACTGTGGCGTCCCTTGAAGCCATTGTCCAAGGAAGAAGTGAGCCTCTTCGAGACTACATCGAAAGATTCAAAAAAGAAGCGGTGCAGGTGTGTGGTGCTGATGAAAACATGAAGCAGTACCGAATCACTAGAGGCCTGTGCGAAGGCACAAACATCAAGAAGGTTGTTCCCCTCGACCGCCTAGAAACCTATAATCAACTCCTCGCGATTGTAAAGACCTACATTCACTACGAGGAAGAGGTCTACGCTGATAGCCTCAACAAGGCCAGGAAGGAGGAACCTGTTGCTAAATCCTCCAGAAAGCCCTTCCATGAGAACTATTTCGCTATTTCTCCAAACTTTACTGTCTTCTCTATTTCTCTTATTTTTCTTCTTTCTTCTCCACCATTTCCACCTTTATGTCCCTTTTTCTACAAAATTTCATTAAAACGTTTATAAAAACCGCTCATAGATGCTAAAAGCGCCAAACTCTACAAAAATGAGTTTAGCATCAAATGATTCTAAAATTATTTTGTTAGACATGTTTGAGAAAAGCTGAAGTTCTTTTGTTTTAGTTTATCCAAATAAAACCATGTATCGAAAATAACTTTTAGGAGAAGATATTCTAAACAACCTCATATCTTAAGCCATTTTAATTTTTTTTTTCTTCAAATTCTAATCTTTTTAGATATAGTTGTAATAAATTAAATGGATAGAAACAAACGAGCCTTAAACATACACCTTTTTTTATTATAAATCAATAAGATCAATTGTAATAATTGTTTTTGGTACACTTAGGCTAAGAAAATTAATACAAAAAATAAAATAAAATAATAAAAATCATCCAAGAAGGTGCATGATGCACAAAGCATTAGGAGGGTGGTCCCACAACCTTCAAAGAAACCATTATAATCATTTTTGGAGAAGACCATTATAATCAGCGGGCCCGTATGGTTCAAAAAGCTCAGCAAAAGGACCACTCTTTCTTCTCGGGTTACATTTCATGTCTTTGCACAATTGGTCATTATACCATATGCCACAAGTAACAATGCATGACTTCCAATTTCTATCATATTGCTTTATAGTATCTTCCCATACTTTGATATCTTTTTCCATGTCTCTAATACTAGGCAATTCAATGTTTCCATCTAAAAATTGCGCTAGCCATTGGCATCTCATTTCATTAGAATAAATATTTGATAAAGCCTCAGCATATCCTATGATTGCCAGCTGTGGGATTCGAGGATGAATTATTTGCCTGAAGTGACACAACAAATATTAGTTATTCAATAAATCTAAAAAATAATATTTTTCTTATAACAGTGATCGAGGCGGTATATAAGAAAATAGGATATCATAATTTTAAAAGTATTGAATGGTACTTACCTGTAAAGAGGAACCGTAGAGTTAGTTGACCCATTAATATAATTTTGGAATATTGGAGATTTGAATGTGTTTCTGAGTTTTTCACCACCTTTAAATCCTGTTGCAAAAATAACTACATCTGTTTCAAGGGGCTTAGCTTCTCCATTAATGATCAAACCTTCTTTGTAGAAGCTAAAGCTTTCCGATTTCTTTATCACAATGGATCCTTCATTCACTTTGTCAAAAAATAATTCAGGAAATATCCCAAATGTACATTTGTACATATCATGATGAAAGCTGTGATTTGGTACAAGTCCATACTTCTTCAGTGGTAGTTTCCATTTTAAATATGCTTCAATTAGTTTGCCAATTCCCCATCTCTGAAAATTATGAGTGCAATTATATATGACTTTTTTTATGAGCACATAATTAAGAAGTATTGTATGAAACAACGTGTAACAATTATTATATTAGATCTTACCAATGGTGAAAGCAAAGTGGCCACAAGGCCAAGAAGAAAATGTTCTCCAGGCTTGTGAACGAAAAGCTCTCCGAAACGGTTGAAATAAAGGAATGCAAGACTAATGCCCCAAATGTTAAAATTTGGGATAAACCAATGTACGGTTCTCAGGATCATTGTGCAATGATGAGTTAGACCTGTAGAAATAAATGGATTGAAAATAAAATTATTACGCGATATTTTTGGTAAAAAAAAAAATAAAAAATAACACGTGGCACCTCACTTAGGATGCCACGTCAGCGTAGACCGAGTCAAAATTGGTCTTAGGGGCCAAAACTGCCACAAATGCAAAACTTATGGGGCGGTTTTGTAGTTTTTTTTCTTAGGGAGTCAAAATTACAACTTTGGTAAAGTTAGGAGGCTAAAACTGCTATTAAGCCTAATTTTTTTAAGAGGATACATAAACATAACTTGTTATTTATGAAAGAGAAAACATATAATCTCACCATTTTTATCTGCACATTCAGTAGCTACATCGAGAGCAGACTTTCCTGAGCCTACTATTGTAACTCTCTTGTTTTTTATCAATTCAGCAGCAGTCTCATTGTCCAATGCAGCATAGTCCATAGAATGCATAACTTTACCTTTAAAAACCTCTGGGCCCTTTGCAGGAGGAAACTTGGGAATGTTTGGAAAACCACTATATTTCCCAATGCAAAGAATTACAAACTCAGCCTTGTGTACCTGGTTTCAGAAATATTCATCCTAGTTTAACATATTGATGTATAGCAATAGGAAACATTTTACCCATGGATGCGTAGGTACGGTATCTGGTATGAGTACCAATAAAAGATACATTAGTACATTAATTTAAAAAGAATAAAAGTCTCTTTGTTTCAACGGATGAGAGGGGATCCGAGGAATTTTAATAAAGGGGAGTGAAAGGGAGGGGAAGGAACGAAGGGGGATGCATTTCGATTAAAAATGCCACCTCCCCTCTCCTCCAAACATCAAACCTTAGAGCTTTTTATAATATATGATACGATATGATACGATAGAGGTAAATTGTTAATTAAAAACAAAACATTATACAAAAAGTTTAAAAAGTCAAAAACCAGTTTGGATTACATCAATCAAAAAACTCAAATACAAAAATTAAATTATATCATTACATTTATATATGCGAAAAAGCCGCAAATTTATCTCTACAAATAGAGTACCGACAAGTACAATCTACGTGCGGGTACAGGATATAAGTACCAAATGCATGTACTTCATCATTTTAGAAGTACTCATGTTTCTAAGATTTTATGCGATGAAAGCATAATCCATCCAAATCTTGCTCAAATAAGGCCATATAAGTTTTTTTATGACAAAGTGATAACAAAAATTGAATTAAGGATATATTTACTGACCTAACAAGAGATTTTTTACAAGAGATAAATTTTGAAATTTAAAAAATATATAAATAAATCAACGTCATAGAAAATTGTATAAAATTAAAATCAAAATATACATATACCTGCGTTGAGAAATCTTTAGTATCTTCCACAGTAATATGCCATGTTCCCTTGGATCCAAAACTACTGCCATTAACACTCCATAATTCCCATGACTTCATTTCTTCATTAGACTCTCCAACATAATCTATATCAATGACTTTGGAATTGAACCTTATGTAAGGAATGATGGAGAAATGTTGAGCATAGGAGTTAAGATATTCTTGCACTTGTTGGTTATTGGGATTATCCTCTTTTACGGAAGAATCCCATGGAAAATCTATAAATTGGAAATCTTGTCTAGGGTTTTGGATTTTTGTGCTTTCAATCGTATGCCTCCATTGTCCACCAACGCCATCATCAACTTCAAAGACAATTGGATGAAAACCAATTTGTATAACATATTTGCAGGCAAGTAGGCCACTGATTCCTGCACCAACAATTGCAACCCTTCTTTCCATTTTTTAGTGAATGAGAATATTTTCTGACAACTCTCTACCGTGATCTCGGATAAAAGGCAGACAAATATGTTTTGAAACTAACGCCTATCGGACCTTGATTTATATGGCTAAAATAACATGATTAATGCGATTCATTTTTTTTTTTGGGTTAAAAAATACTATTAATGAAATATGGGTTAATACTGCTCTTGGTCCCTGTAATATTAGCGAATTTCGATTTTAATCACTGTAAAATAAAAAATTTAAATTCTGTCTTTGTAATTTCAGATTCCTCCACTTTTGGTCCCTTGTTTAACCACGTCAACAGAATCTGCATTTCAGATTCCTCTTACTTTTGGTCCCTGTAATTTCAGATTCCTCCACTTTTGGTCCCTCATTTAACGTGTCATGTATCCAGATTCTTTTGACGTGGTGAAATGGAGGACCAATAGTGGTAGAATCTGAAATAAGATAGACAAAATCTAAATTAATTTTTTTACGGGGATTAAAACCGGAATTTTCTAATATTATAGGGACCAAAAGCGGTATTAACCCATAAAAGATTGTGTAAAGAAATTCTATTAGTTTCATAATAGTAAAAAAAAAATGGAAAATCCGAAACATTAACTTCGTTTCTAATAATGTAGCTCTGCCTTGGCAGGATAATGTACTATTTTTTTTAAATTATTTTTTATAAAAGATAATGCTATTAATTATTTATTAATAATATTCCATAATAATATAATGGAAAATCTGAAAATTAATTTCGGTCATGTTGTTGCCTATTCGTCAAATGTCGTGACTAAAATATCCCGTACTGCATAGCATAGCTCTTATTATTATTACCGCTGGCTGCAAAGGTTCCATCCGTTTATTTTCTCTCAATCTTGTATTTTTCCCTTTTTCTTTTAATTTATTTTTTTAAGGATTCTTTTAACTTTAATAACAACTTTATTATATATATTTTTTTGGATTCAATCGATAGTGGTGCGAAATTTCCACCTTCAACTAACGGTGACTAATCTCTATAGGAAAATGTGTGGACAGACAAGATGTGTTTTCTACTTCCTATAAAAAAAATTCCAGATAAAAGGATTACAAAAATAGATCTAATCTCTTATTACTTAAACTAATTCATTATTGATTCACTTTCTTATATTTTTCTCCTCTCTCGAGAGGAGAGACTATCGTTGTGTTGTTTTTTCTTTTTTAGAAATAATCATCCAATGTTTTTGAAATCCCTCTTCTGATTAAATTGCAACAACGTAAATAATAGAAGTAAAAATTGCATGCGGTCAAGAATGATCCTCACATTCCCGTTATTGTCGTAAATGGTGCAAGTGCACTAAAACCAGAAACATCTTGGGATGATGATGAACATAAAAAGTTCTATATGACAAAAAGGCCAAAACCATTCTTGCATCCGCTCTAGGGATGTATGAATTCTTTAGAATCTCAAATTATCAAGCTGCCAAAGAAATTTGAGATACTCTGGAAATTACCCATGACAGAACCAACGAAGTAAAGCGATATAGACTTGCCACCCCTTCTAAAAAAATATGAAATGTTTAGAATGCTACCAGGAGAAAGAATTCTAGATATGCATAAGAGATTCACTCATTTAACCAATCATCTCACTGCCCTAGGAAAAACTCTTACTAACAATGATTTGAATTTGATGATTCCCAGATCAATAACAATAGCATGGAAACCAAAGGTGACTGTTATTTCAGAAAAGAAAAGCCTATCAAACATGTCATTGGCGGCACTATTTGGAAAATTACAGGAACATTAATTGGAACTTGATCGATTGGAGAAAAAAATGAAGGAAGTGAACATAAAGTGAGATCTCTTTCCTTAAAAACAAAAGTAAAAAAATTATGATAGTGAGCATGAAGAAGAATCTCAATCTGATAGTGATGAAGATGATTCATTAATCAAGAAAAAAGTTCTTAAAGAAGGAAATGACAAAAGAAATGAGTCAGAAAGAAGCACCAAGAAGGAAGGTTACTTGCTTTGAATGTGGATAAAGAGGACATATCTAAAGTGAATGTCCTACACTTCAAAATAAGAATGAATTTAAAATCAAGGACAAAAGGCCAAAGAAAGAATATGTGGCCTATGATTACAATGAGACAAATTAATCTTCAGATGAAGAAGCAAATATGACATTAATGGCTTTACACCACTCCAATGATGAACAAGAGGTTAGTGATTATGAATTAAATGATATACCTTCATATGAGGAATTACAAAATGAATTTTATGAATTACATGAAGAATGTTTGAGTCTTTCTATAACTTATGCAACATAAAAGAAATTAATTTTGTCTCTAGAAAGAAAGGCTAATGACAAAAATGTGGAATTAGAAAAGGTCAAAAATTCTACATGTAATAAATGTCAAGAACATGAATCCAAAATTGTTGAATTAAACCAAGTGATTCTGTAGGTACTTGAAGACCATATGCAAATCTTATCAAATTAAGATTGATTTCTTCAATATACAAGACCATATGGTATGATAGGATTAAAACTTTATTGAATTAAAAGATGATTTGAGAAATATTGACACTTTAATATCAACATTGACATCAAATCATTGTGAAGAAGTTATTTATTTATTTTACATAAAATTTATTATTTCCCTTATATTACGACCCTTTGGATTATACTCTTTTTCTTCTTTTTGACGATATCAAAAGGGAGAGAAAGTGTGTGTTTGTATTTTATGCTTAAATTGTATCAGGTTTTCCACTTACAAAACAAACAATGAGATATACAAGACATGGGGAGTTTCGTTGAGAAAATATCGTCAAAAGGATACAGTTTGTCATCATCAAAACGAGGGAGACTGTGAAGAAGATTTCCTTCTTAGATTTAACTGAGTTTTGATGATAATAAACTCACATCACAAAAGAAGAAAAACTATGGAGGTAAAATAAAGATAAGATGAAGATGTAGACTTTTAGATTATATAGTTTGAATCTTTATAAGTGTGTCTTTATCTTTGATTTATCGCTTTCAATAGTTATATAACTTAGAATAATAGGATTGCTTTCACCTGCCCCCCCGGATGAACTCTGAACTTACACATACCTGAATAATAGGATCGCTCCTCTCCCCTCTTCTTTTCACCTCCCTTCTTCCTCTAACCTTTGTCTCGCCGCCGTCGTTTCAAACCAATCCATTACTTCTATTTCTGCTTTATTTGGTTTGTGCATCTCTAATGATTTGTATTTTATAAACATCATATGTATCATTATAATTTCTTTGTAGTTTCTTTCAACCCATATTTCGTTCCGCTTATTTGTAGAACTATGTTGTTGGTTACTTTTAGACCTGATTTTGTAATTTCTTTGTTGGTGGTACATGATACAACTTTTTGACTTTTTGCTTCATGATTTTTTAAATATATTAATAGTTATATCATTAAGGATATTTGTAGTTTGTGCCTTGTGCATCGGATGAATTGATTTGAGTAAAAAGGGGACAAGAGGTGTTCAAAACCGAACCAATCTAATAGAAAAATCGCAAACCGAAACCACAAAAAATCGCATTTGGTTTGGTTTGCGGTTTTCATTTTATCAACCGAACCAAACCAAACCAAACCAAACCGCAACATAATAAAACACTAATTAAAATCTATGTCACCTAGACTAATACTCATAGAAACACAATGGAAACTTTTATAAAATGACATATTTTTACTCTTGTTAAGTTTCTTCTTTACTTTTTATTTCAAAAATGCATTTATGTGCTACTTTAACTTTTAGAGAATGATAAAATCTAAGTATTTTACATTTTCTTACATAATAGAATTAATTTTTGTCCACGTTTTTAATTTGGTTTATGTTGTTTGGTGAAAATGAAAATGTAATGTGGAATGAAATTAAAAACATTGTCGAAACCTTATGAAAATATGTTGTGTTTTACCTTTTTAACTCGATTTTAATGTTGAAAACAAAAACTTGTATTGTCTAAAAAAAACCGCACCAACCGATCCAACTCAAACCGCATTTGTTTGGTTTGGTTTGGTTCAGATTGTGCTTTAAAAGTCAACCGAACCAAACCAAACCGCATGCTTTTTTATCTTGCGGTTCGGATGACTTTTAGCTTCAAAACCAAACCAAACCTCACCACAAACACCTCTAAGAAAAAGTAACGTTATCTTTTTTTTCTTCTAGCATTTCTTTTACGTTTATTCTTTTCTTATTGTTTATCACAATCACTAACATCAAGACTCTATACTTTCTTAGAAAATATGGATTCGTCATCAACTCCAAATTATGTCGATAAAATGTTAATTCTTCAAAATAGGTGTTACACATACTCGACTAATCACCTTTTATTCCATTATACTCATATATAAAAAACAACAGAATATTTCACCAACCTCAAATAAAATAATTAATGGTCTCAACATTAAAAAACATAACAAAATTATTGTTTGAAAACTATTCAGAAACATAAGTTACGACAAAACACTCCATCCTTAGTGTTATAGAATTAGAGCAACGGAATCGACTAATAGTTCGGAAGTAAATAATGACTGAAAAGCGACTCCCAACGCCACTTTCCAACACCCAGCAGCTAAGGCTCCTCGACCCGAGTATATGTATCCCAAGAGTACACACACCACAAACACACACCGCCAAAATAGGTGTGAGAATACGTTCAACAATTATTATTAGCATATATGACAATAAGAATAGTAAAAATGCAATCAATAACATTTACATATTCATTCAAAACTCTCACCAATCATATATATATATATATATATATATATATATATATATATATATATATATATACAACATATACAGTGTTCACACCATAAATCCATGTGGTACCACTCTACTCACCAATTTTGAATGCCAGAGTTATGTTATTGAACTATACGCTCACCAATCTCATCAACCTAACCCCAATCTACATGATGCATGAGGGGAATTCACTAGTATAATATATGCAGTAAATCATCACCAATGGTACATAGTTTAATCATGAGGGTTGATAATCCTCTCTCCCCCTTTATGAAAATAAACCTAAAGATGAATAATTCCCCCTACATCGAATTTACATAAGGCTGCAACCTTTGCTTGGTTCCTTAGGTTTTCTCTTTCCTCTTCCTCTGCTTTTTCTCTCCTAGGTTCCACATTCTCTCCCTTTTACTCGTCGGTCTTTCTATTTTCCTTACTCCACCAATTATTTTATTATTCTGTTTTTCACCCCCCGACTTTACTATCTATTATTTTTTTCACTTCCCTATTATTTTTATCAAATAAAAGTTTAATAATTCTTTCTAAAACTCCACAATTTCTCACCAACGACCTATTACTCCAAGTAAGGCGCCCCATAGGTTAATAAGCTGTTTTAGATAGTTTTGATTAATGTCTTTTGAATTAGCTTAGTTTTTGAAAAGGCCCCTTTTAATCGAGGTCACATGTTTTATGAAGTTTTTGAAAATATCTCTTTTGCATAAAAACTTTGGGTGTATGTTGTTTTTGAACAAAATATGGGTTAGAAAGTGTTTTCATGTGTTTTTGTGCATTTGATTCGAATCATTATGCCCTTTGTTAAATTTGAATTGAATCATCCAATACAAAAGACATATTTGATTCAAATCAGAAAATATGTGATTGTAATCAATCTTCATATGAGATCAATTTTTCGAATCAAGAATTCTCTGATTGGAATCAAACTTCATCAAGATAATAAATGATTAAAATCATGAAATCTGTGATCCGAATCATTCTTCAAACACACCCAGAACTCATTTTTTCACATATTGTTCGAATAATTAAATGTTTGATTTGAATCATTCGAGGGTTTTGAGTTTATTTTGCGATTTAACTTGCTTTAAACCCTCACACTGATAAGTACTTCTTACTGATGGTTTTCTTACTCATTGAATCAATTTGCAAAATCACTCTAAAGTCTTTTGTCACTCATTTTCTACGAACCTTTTCAGATTAAACACTTTTTCTAAGAACACTTGTGATATTTGAGGTCTAGATTGTTAGGGTGCTATAGGGAAATTGTAAATTTGGTTTGTTTTAAGGATCTTGAAGGAGCATCAAGGATCTAAAGCAAAATGGGATGCTTTTCACCTTCAAAGGTAATTGTGGGGGTTGTTTCTCAAACAATCAAGGTTGAAGGGGATCGAAGCGGATTCATAACAAAGATGATTTCTTGGGTAAGAAGATTGAAGGATTGCATGCTAGCTTGATTCGAAGATCTTTGGATTCATCCAATTTCAAGGAGCTTGAATATTGGAGGCATTTTGAGTGATTGCTTAGTATAGAAGATGTAGGATCGTGGTGATTTATAAATTCAAGGAACCTTTGTAATTGACTCTTGTAAACATTTTCAACATTATAGTAGAATTTCGTATAAGAGGCATTTTATTCTACAAAGAAAGCATGTACCACTAGCAAGGACGAAAAAGGGGACCTCTATATATCCGATGTTCTTATTTCCCTTACTCTTTAATTTTAACAAATTTAATTTGATGTATGATAATAAATTCATTAGGTTAATTGATATATGCTTCATAATTGAATAAATTCTAAAATCAATTTTGAAGAACTTGTTGATTGATCAATTCAATCACCTTCCATACTAGAAATTAACTTGTTGATTAGTTCATCATATACATTAAAGTTGTGTAGTTTAGTGTTAGTAATTTCTTGTTTAAGGTTAGGTTTGGTTTGAAATATTTATAGGTTTTGTAACGCCCTAAACCCTACAATTATATTTTCCAACGGAAATTAAATAAATGATAATAAAGCATCCAAGGGTGTCACGCATCTTATGAAAACCAAGTGCTTAAGTCAAAATAAAAGAAACGTCACAGCAGAATAGTTATAAAAAACACCTCAAAGTACATCCCTGTTTTAACTTCAAAACAAGATTCAAAAGAATCCTAACAAAGTCTGAAAATAATGACAAAATCCTTAATCCCTAGTGTCACATATTAGAACATCGATTCGATAAAACTCCAAAGAAATAAACAAAGCGAGTAGGCTCCAAAGCCACCCTAAGAAACTAACAACTACTAAGCTTCTTCTTCTCGCAAATCTACACTACAAGGACATGGGTGTCTAACCCGATACTAGATGGTGAAAAAATATTCAATATAAACGCATGAATAACTTCAAGATAAACAATACATCATTATTACTTAAACAATTATTCATCACAACCATACAATATTCACATTTTGCAGAAACATATATATATATATATATATATATATATATATATATTTATATATATATATATATACTCTCTCCGTCCCATATTATAAGCAAAAAAAATTACACTTATTAAGAAAACTAAAACATAGTAGTTTGTAACATAGTTTTTTGTGTTATCTTTGAAATAAGTTTTATAGAAAGATGTAAAAACAATTTTCATTGGTAGTTGATTGCAGAGAAAATGAAAAAGAGAGAAAATTGAATGCACTTTGCATTTAATTTTCCTTTGGAAAAAATGATTTTTTGAAAAAACATAATTAAATATGATAAAAATTGGTCTTTTTTGCTTATAATTTGGGACAAAGAAAATGAATTTTTTTTGCTTATAATTTAGGACGGAGGGAGTATATATATATGTCATAAAGTTAATAAGTCTCAATCAACATCTTATAAGCATATACAAACATCAATGAAAATTAAAGGCATCATGTTGACAATTAGCAAAGTGCACATCATTCAAACACTATAATAGAAGCTAATCATCAAATATCACATCTTCGAATATTCACATCTTCGTATAACATATCGTCAAGTTCATTTTCAAGTTTCATAATCATCCAATTTCATGTCAAAACAATTCAATATAATTAATCCATTTAAAGCATTCATTACCCATCAATAAATCTTCAAAACATAAGCAAAACAACACTAAAGAAATTTCCAAGAACGCCCGAAACACCCCCATGCAACAAAACACATAGAATACAAAAATCTGTTTCTTGGTAGGCTCGCTTTAAGCAGGCTTCAAGATCGCTTAGCGAGCCTTGCCTGCAGAAAACCCAGAAAGAGGGTTTCCGCTCTCGGGTTCCCACTCAAAACACCCCAAAGTCCCAGTTTTTTTTTATTCCTTTCAGCCCAAAATCGAAAGATAAACATTACCCATAGTTAATAAACTTTAAATAAGAACTTATAACACATCAAAATATCAATCATGCATCAAATTTCATGAATTTCACTCATTTTAACATAAATATGTTAGCAGAATCTGCCTACGTGGCATGCTACATAGGACATTTTTTTATCTCATTTAATTATTACCATATGAAATTTTTTATTATTAACATTTATTTTTAAGAAAGAAAAAACAATAAAAACAACAAATTAAAAGAAAAAAAACTCGTTTATTCTCTCTTCTCCTTCATCTCTTCCATTTCCTCATTATTCTTCAAACAAAATCACTAATCTCTCCCCACAAAACCTCTAATCCCTTTTGTTCTCATCATCATTGTTTCTCTCCTTGCTCAAATTCATGTGTTCGTCTTTCGACAATTTAAGATTAAAATTAAAAGCCCCAAACTTTTGATTATAAACCTCAATTTTCTTCCCTTCCAAATTCAAAATATGGCCTTTTATTTTGCTTCAGATTTGATGGTGTTTTAATTTGAGAAACCCTAACTATTCTCTAATCTGAAATTAGGTTCAATATAGGTTTGTTGTTTTCTATTAAAGTGTTTTGTGAATTTGTGTTGAAGCTATCTGTATTTATGCTTGTTGTTTTCTAGGTTTAAAGAAAACAATTTAGAGAGGGAGAGTGCATATTGAGTTTTGTTGTGCATTGTAACACCCCGTTTTCCCAACAATGTAAATAATACAAATAATCAGAGAATCCAACGTAAAACGGGATATCACACTACATTTAAAGTATAAATAGAATAAAGTTACTATTTATTAAAACAACTTTAACAAAACATCACAGCGGAAAATAGATTCATAGTTCAACAACTTCGGCACTACGGCCTCAACGTAAACAACTTAATCAAAAATCTTAATTCAAAAAGGTTCAACAACATGGTTCATAAATAATACGCAATAGTGGAAAACAAGCAATTAATCCCCACCCCGTTACGTATCAGAGCAACCCTAAGACGACACATGAGAGAGTCAACTCACATCAGCAACTAATCCTGGTTATCTGCACGTTACCCACGTAGAGGCAACATTCAAACAGAAGGTGTGAGATTTCACATTCAATAATAATAAGCATATAATTCATCAACGGAATTTAACAATCTAAACAACAATAATTAACAACAATAATAGTTCACATATACTTATCATCAATTATATTTCACATATGCTTCATTTATTTCCACTTAGCATTTAAATCAACAACAACTATTCAACAACGACGACGACAACTAAACATTAACGACAATGCAACGACACAACAACAACTTGACGATGCAGTATGCATGTGGTACCAATCAACGTGTTAAAGCATAGGCTCTTAATTCAACGCTGGAGCATAAACTTCTAAAATCAACGCTGAAGCATAAACTCCTAAAATCAACGCTAGAGCATCAACTCCTAAATCAACGTGTGGAGCATAAGCTCTCAAATCAACGTGATATGAATGATTAACATTCAACAGGGCATGAGCCCCCAACTTTATATGAGTATGATTGAACTCAAAAACCTATACAACATCAACGTACAACTTCGACGACTTGGCGACAACAACAACAATGACAACATCAACAATAATGTACGACATCAACAACAATGACAACATCAACATTATAATCTCATAAATATTCATCATTTAATTGCAACCTCATATAGTCATCATGTTAATTCAACATAAGCATGCATATAATAATTCATCAACATATATACATATCTTCATGTAATATTTCATCAACAAGTTATTCATATAATAGACCATCAATGTGTACATTCATATATCAATTCATAAATCATGTCATTCTTGACAAACAAACCATCTGAGTAACTGATAATATTACCTAAAGCTAGTATGCACCAAAGACTAATTCAAAACAGAAATGTATGAATACAACACAAGAACATGAAAAAGGGGACTGCTACTACACTACACGCCTCGCGGGTTGGTTTACTCGCAGTGGCGAGCTAGCTTACTCGCAGCGGCGAGCTAAAGGTGAGCAAACACTGCTCTCTATTACACAATTACTTGCCGTGGCGAGTGGATGGCGAGAATACACTGCTCTCTATCACGTATAGCTCGCCGTGGCGAGCAGACTACTCAAGGTGGCGAACGTAACAGGTTCTCTGTCGGGAAGTGCAATTTTTAACCCCAAAAACCCAATTTTCATCAACCCCAATTCCAAAATTGATATGAAACTCAACCTATGATCATTCTACAACCTGAACATCATTTATCTATGAATTCTACGGACTTTCTACACTCTTA
>Ga0228710_1001877_pt1 | contig 32400 bp, 15 predicted proteins | sample MedpolnodulmetaG_FD_177995 | JGI IMG/M metagenome (GOLD analysis project Ga0228710, IMG submission 177995) | Root nodule microbial communities from Medicago polymorpha collected in Santa Monica, California, United States - pink nodules | ecosystem: Host-associated > Plants > Roots > Nodule... | reverse complement strand
AGAGAGAGAGAGAGAGAGAGAGAGAGAGAGAGAGAGAGAGAGAGAGAGAGAGAGAGAGAACAACAATGGTGTTAATGGATTGGAATAGGTGGGATGTTGGAGGTGAGAGTGATGAATGATTCTAGAGAGAGAGAGAGAGAGAGAGAGAGGTAAGTGAGAAATGATAAAAGAGAAGGGTTTTGTTTGAGATTATCCATATTATGCCAAACAATGTCGTCTTGGTAAGGAATAATTAGTATTAAAACTACTATTTTTTGCGGTCGGGTGTGGGTTCTGTTGGATGAGTTTATAACATCCACATCCTTCCGTGATAAACTGTTCGAAACTGAGTTGTGTAACCTGCTGACCTGAAACCCGAATATTACCCCACCTGTATGCTGCAAAATATTAGCGGGTCTATCAGATTCGGTTTGAAACGGGCTTCTTGTCCAGCCCTACCCTTTTACACGAAGCTAATTTCCTTACCCATTGGTACTTCACACTTACACCAATGGGAGGGAGACTTTTTACTGTAACTATGTTCGAAAGGTTGAAATTGCACATGGTGTAACTTACAGACAAATTTTGAAATTTTGTGCTTTTGTAGACATTAAGATAACACATTTTGAACTGAGTTGAGAGACATTGTAAAGTAGTAATTGTTGGATTGATCCAATTGTCCATATTTTCTGATCCTTCATCTCCATGCCTAGAATCCGCGAGTAAATTCAACATTTGTCAACATAGAGGAAATTATAATCAATAAGAGAAGCAAATTCCAAGATAATGTGTGTAAGAAAGTTATGCGAATACAGAAAGAAAAAAAACCTATGAATTTCGGTTGCATGTCAAAAACAAAATATTAGGAGATGTAATATGCATCTCTTCAAGAACCTTAGAAGTAGCAAACATAACTGAATGGAAAATATATTTGTTGTCAAATTTAACTCTAAACAAAGAAAGTGTTTTGAGAAAAGGCAAATAGCCACTTGATAGAATCTCACACATACACAAAGCATAAAGTTCCAACTCCACCAAAGTACTAGAGTTGAAATGATTATTCATATACTAGAGTTTCCTATTTAATGTCAACAAATATTCAAAATAATTTTCAATTTATAACTTTTATTTAAAGTTCGTATCAACTAATACAAAAAACATATATCCTTATTTTGGGTCACAAATTCTCAAAATAAATATGAATATATACTTTTATATTTGGTTCGGTCAACAAGTATAAAAAATATATATCAATATTTTTTTTCGTGGCTACTATACAATGTTAATAGATATTTAAGTTATACGTGATTTTTTTTTGTTTTTATATTTGAATGCATAATAAAGTCACCTTAAAATATGTTTTTGTTTCTACATCATTTCATGTAGCAACTATTCAGAATCGTTGTTTCCTCCATCACAATTTCAAATAATATTTCCTTATGTTTTGTATTGATTGTCCAGCAAACACAACATAAACAATTTATGGAAGCATTAAAGAGCGTACACAAGATTTGTGAAGTCGTAGTGTGTGATAGAAGAGATAAAAGAGGAATTTGTCCAGTTTTCTTGATGGTGTTCAACATGGTAACAAATATACAACGAGACAGGCATAACAGTTGGTAGAGCATCTCAAACCGGAAAAATTAAATACGAAGATTAACAGTGAAGCTAATTAGCGAAAGACAAGGAGCTAGATTACATTAATGGCAAAAGTATACGACAAAAAGAAAAGGATTTTAGTTTATAGTTCATTCACCTGATGACTCAGTTAGTGATGGCTTGATATTAGGGTTTCTCGGCAGTTGTTCAGTCTTCAGATGTTGTGAGAATTTGAATTATGGTGTCTCTTTTGTGAGAGAAGCATGTTGAATGTGTTTATGTTCATTTAGGGTTAATTGCTTTTTATGTATACGGGTTAAAAATGTAAAATACTATACATAAACAGGCAGGCCTGATGGGCCTAATAGGCTTTTTTGTAAGCTTAAGCCTGACCTATTTAATTAAATAGGATTTATAAAAAGCTTGAGCCCGACCTTTTTATTAAACAGGCTAGGCCTTAAATAGGTCTAGCCGTAGGCCCTTGTCAGACGACCTGGCTTATTCCCACACCTATATGTTAGTGACAAAATAATGATAATAAACTCAGTTTGGTTTTGAAACTCAACTAAATGTGATGGGTCAGACATGTTAAGCTCATCAAGAGTGATTTAAAAGAAAACAAATTTAACATGCTTTGTGCTTAGGCTATGGAAGGATGGAACCCTATCAGAATCCTCAGTTGTTTGTCCAATCACTAAGAAAAACTGATTTCTTCCAACATAGTTAAGAAAAACTTGTTTGTAGCCATCAAATTGATAATAGTTCCTCAACCCAGTCCATCAAATAGTTAAGAGTGGCTGGGCATAATCTCCATTAAAAGTGACAAAGTGTGAAATTCCCTTGCTATCTATCAAGTTCCATTCTCTTCCCAACTCCTCTTCAAATTCTTTTATGAATCCTGGAATTTGTACTAGTAATTGCATCGGCAGTTAACTACCGATAGAATCCGCGGCAGTTGACAACCATTGATTAGTTCATTCGACAGTTAACTACCGATGGACATTTTGATCTTTTACTGGTGTTTTCTAGCCTTGTTTCAAGTGTGAACAACAATTTTCATCAAACAATATTGCTTTGTGGTGGCCCAAGCCCGCTTTCATGTTATCCTAACAAAAAAAACATTTTATAATTTTTTTACAGCGAGGTCTCATTTTTTGTTTAATAAAAAGAAACAAAAAGGTAACAAATAACAAATCTGGAACGTTGAATATATGAACAATAGATCAATGGCTGAAATATCAACTTTCCCATGGCGGAAAAATATTTTGCTTTTCATCCATAAATGAACCAACATTTATATGGGGTGTCCACCAAATATTTTATTTTAAAATACTAACTTGACCATGTTGAGAAAATTTACAATTTATTTAGGCTAAATGTCACCGTAATTTTTTATTTTATTTTCGTAGATAAACAAAATGATAAAGTCATTATAAACTCTCACATAAATGAAGGTGTTGGGATTTGAACCTCAGTTATGACATCTAACTTAACAATTTTGATATTTTTATCAGTTGAATTATGATTTATGGATAAATGTCACCTTAATTTATTGTCAAGATTTGATGTCCAATTTGTGTAAAAATAACAACTCTAAAACTACCATCTTCATTGTCAGATCATAAAATACACCGTTGGCTAACACTTTGGTGCACAAAGAGGAAAGTGGTGCAAAATGCATACGCTTTTATATTGAGTTTAATAAGTTAAGAGTTAAATATGTTTTTGGTCCCTATAAATATATCAATTTTTCGTTTTAGTCCCTCTAAAATTTTCCTTCAACTTTTAGTTCCTATAAAATTTTCAATCACCACTTTTGGTCCCTCTTTTTAAGTTAATTTTTGTAGTTTTTAATGAAATTGTGCATAAATGTGTAAAATATTGTAAAAAGAAATTAGAATTTTTTAACAAAACACAAATTAAATATGAATTTTTAACCGTCAAAAATATAAAAATTCATATTAAATTCACGTTTTGTTAAAAAATTCTAATTTTTTTAGGAGAGATTCTTATAATATTATGAATTTTTCTGCAAAATTTTATTAAAAAATATGAATTGTACATATGAGTTTACTTTAAATGAGGGGATCAAAAGTGAAGATGAATTTTTTTTGAGGGACTATAAGTTGAAAAAAAAAATTTGAGGGGCTAAAACAAAAAGTTGACATATTTATAGAGACTAAAAACATATTTAACCGATAAGTTAATCTCTATAAATTTTTTTTCAGGTTTTAGTTTCTCTTACATTTTTAATCAATTTTTGGTCTTTAATTTTTTTTTTCAACATTCATGGTTCTTGTTTTAAAGTCAAGTCATGTGCATACTTTTACAATTTTGAATAATTTTTTATAGAGATATTTATAATATTATACCAACCGTTCTAAAAAAATAGAAATTTTTTAAGTGTTGAAAAATTTAAACATTCATATTTAATTATCCCTTGTTAAAAGAAATTAAACTTTTAAAAGAAAAATTTCTATAATGTACTAAACACGATTGTAAAAAAAAAATAAAATTCAAATGATAAAAATGAATTTACTTAAATGATGGGACCAAGAGTCATGACTGAATTTTTAAAAAAATAAAAATTGATAAAAAAATGTTAGAGGGACTAAAACTTGAAATTTGAAAATATTATAAGAAACAAAAACTTATTTAACCCAATTTTTTTTTTTTATACTATTAGATCAATAAATCACATAATATTTTACCTCATTTGATGGTGGATCTTAGTTATGTAACGTTGGAAAATGAATTGTCTATGGTACACCATTTACCTCACTTGTGGATCTTAAAAGTAGCTAAATAAGAGTGTAAAAACTAAAAATCTTTGGTGATGTGGGAATCCTTGGATTTTGTTTTGGTTTGTGTTTGGAGCCATTTTGATGTATTATATTTCAAAGAAGAATCAAGAGTGACGCATATCATAGAAATAGGAGACAGAAATAGGAATAGACGGAAGGGTCAAAGTCTAAAAGTGTAACTCTGGAAAAGGACTTCTGAAGAAAGAGAAATAAAAGAGAGCACGGAAATGGTGGGGTGTGCCCAACGCTGCACCCCCTCATTTACTTCCCACTCGTACTTCTTATGATATCATCTATATTTTTCACTTTTTTTACTCTACTTCTTCACTTTCTTCTTCTTCAGCTCAAACATTGTTGTAACTCATGTAACAAACTACACTACGCTCATGTTTTTTGGAACAATGACACGTTGAACTGAACTGAACTGAAGTGAAGTAGGTTTTGTTTTGTTTTATTATATTAGTTAGAAACTTATAACTAGATATGGAGCAGTATGAAGTACTAGAACAAATTGGTAAGGGCTCTTTTGCTTCTGCTTTGCTTGTAAGACACAAACATGAAAACAAAAGGTGATGTTCTAACTCTTTGTTACTTCATTTATAATGTGTTCTTTGAAGTTTATTTAAGAGTTTAAGTAATGTGTTTGTTTTTCATTATTATTAGTATAAGCTAGCTAATTAACATATAGTTTTTTTAATTTAATGTGTTTAGGTATGTGCTGAAGAAGATCCGTCTTGCCCGGCAGACAGACAGAATCCGTAGATCTGCTCACCAGGAGGTTACACTCCTTCTTTGTAGCTTCATAAGTTAATTTAATGATGTTAAGCTTAGGTTATTTTTAGTCAAAATGTGACATTGGAACTTTATGTTCATTTTTTATAATTTCTATTTATTGCTAAATAAGGTAAAATGTGGAATGCTTTTGCAAAATTAAAATGTGGAACATGGAAACTTATTTTGTCTTACTAAGTTTATTACTAGATTCTCTAAGATGCTATGTTGTACACTCCTTGTTTTGCAGATGGAACTTATATCTAAAGTTCGTAATCCATTCATTGTTGAGTATAAAGATTCCTGGGTCGAAAAGGTTTGCCTTTTATACAACAAAATCATTTTATTTGCTTTAACTCTTTGTTGTTCTGTTGTGTTCTTGTCTGCTTGACTTAAATGATTTGTTATTCATTATCTTCTTTAGTACTGTTTTGTTTATTATTATTTATTATTTATGATACAAATGAAGATATCGGCCGAACTGCTTTTGTAAAACATCAAATGGGTTTATACTTCTTGATTTATTTGTAAATTTTTTAAAGTTGAGAGTTGGTACTTTCATTTTCAGGGTTGCTTTGTATGTATCGTCATTGGCTATTGTGAAGGAGGAGATATGTAAGTCCTGATTCTCATTGAATTCGAGTATTTGACGAACTCGCAACATTTGAAAACAATTATCTCTTTAAAAATACTGATTATGTAGTCCTTCTATAATTTCTTTGTTGTGAAGGGCTGAAGCTATTAAAAAGGCGAACTGTGTTCATTTTTCTGAAGAGGTTGGTCACTCTTGCATAAACTCCTTTTACTTCTATACCTTGGAGTGAATAATTTTCATTTCTATTTGAATTGAAAGCTTTTTTGGTACTTAGTTCATTGACCAATATTGAATTTTATACAGAGGCTTTGCAAGTGGCTTGTTCAACTCTTGATGGCACTTGATTACTTGCACGCAAATCATATTCTTCACCGTGATGTCAAGGTGAACGATTTCTGTTAATTCAATCAATGAAGATGTTATGTAGCTTAACAAAAGATATATTCTATCCCCACTTTATATTGATGCTTTATCCACATTGGTTTCAGTGTTCAAATATATTCTTGACAAAAGATCAAGATATACGTCTAGGTAATGGCTTTCGACATTCTATCCTCACAGTGTCACACTGCATTTCTACACTTGAGTTCAATAATGTGTTTGTAGTATGAGCATCTCTTAAGTTATGCCTTGTTTTTTTCTGGATGCAGGTGACTTTGGTCTTGCTAAAATGTTGACAAGTGATGATCTTGCTTCCTCGGTGAGTTTTATGGCTAACGTATTATTTGCATCACTTTTACTTAATATCTTACTGTGTTCTTTCGTGCCTTGCTCATAGATTGTTGGCACTCCAAGTTATATGTGCCCAGAGCTTCTTGCTGATATACCCTATGGCTCTAAGTCAGATATCTGGTCTTTGGGTAAGTCACATAGGTCAATTTTGCACTCACAAGATCTACTAGGCTTCATAATCGTAACCTTTTCCTTTCGTTGTTTTACAGTATGCTGTAAATTGCAACTTACATTGGTTTAACATAATTTTTGTCAGGATGCTGTGTATATGAAATGGCTGCTTACAAACCAGCTTTTAAAGCTCTCGTAAGTTACTCGATCCGTTTTTTAATATAAGCAAAAATGTATATCTATTCGGTCCAAATTCGGTTGCGTATATTAAAAATCGGAGTTCACTTTTTTAATGAAACATCATTTGTCTTGTAAAACTTGTTTTCTTAAGAAAGGGATTTCGATGGGGGTACAATTACTCCGTTGAGACATCTAAAGTTTTTGCAACATGAAATCAGTGACCCTTTAGCTATTTTCTATTTGTGCAGGATATGCAAGCACTAATTAACAAAATAAACAAATCTTTAGTGGCCCCACTACCAACAATGTATTCCGGTACTTTGTGAGTCCTCTATTTCCTAAGAATTTGATGTTACTCTTTTATCTGTCTGTTCATGGTCTTATGTAAATGTTATTTTAGTACCTATATCTTTAACACTTGAATGATGTCTATGCACGTTTTATTAGGGCATGCCGATACTGATCAAATTTGTGACGACTCCTCAATGCATTCATATTTTGTCAAGCCTACCATTAGATTTTGCCTAACCTATGGCTTATTGGATTTCAAAATTGTTGTCAATTAGATATTTAAGTGCTCTTGCATCCAGATTTGAATGACATGATTTGTATAACATAATTTTTTTTTTTTTTACTTCTTCCAGTCGAGGCATGGTGAAGAGCATGCTGCGGAAAAATCCTGAGCTTAGGCCAAGTGTATGTTTTCTCTCAAGTATTTCTTTGATTTAATCTGGGTGTGGATTAATGCATGAAAACTAGTCTATATTCACATATCATTGTCTGTAAATGGTATATATGTTGTTCTTTTTCCACCATTGTATAATTTGTCTACCCAAATTGAGCTTGATAACGTTATCTTGATAGATTTATTAAACAATGCTTACTTTGGCAGGCTGCAGAGCTACTAAATCATCCTCATCTTCAACCTTATATACTTAAAGTTCATCTGAAGCTAAATAACCCCAGAAGAAGTACTTTCCCTTTCCAATGGACTGACTCAAACCATGCTAGGAGAAGTCGATTTTTAGAACGAGAATCTGTTTCCACTATCTCAGGCAGAGCTAAACGATTGTCATTCAGTAACGATAGGGCCTTGAATCCTAGTATTTCTGGAACTGAAGTAGGTTCTCTGTGTTCTTCTCAAAGAGCACAAGGATTCTCTACTTGTTCAAAACATTATGAACTATCCATAGGTTGTGTCCGTGAAGAACGCAATGCTAACAATTTGAAAGATGCCAAGTTTTCAATTGTTGATCAGATGCAAAGACTGGGCGCAGGTAAGGAGTCGGCCATCCCACGGCGACAGACAACACCATCAAAGATAACCTATACTAGCTCTAAGCGTGACTCAGTAAGTTTAAGTTCCACACTACCTAACAGCTTCATTTATCTTGATCTATTTGTTTAAAGATAGGGAAATTTAGGTTCAAGTTTACTTGTAAGCAGGGCCATTCCAATAAAATTGGAGGCTCGGCTCTAATATTAAAAATGACCCCTAATAAAAATAATTAATGATAATTTAAACAATTGCAAATAAACAATAAGGATTATTTTGATTTTAATTTATTTTGTTGAATTTTTTTTTGTTGATAGATGTGTGGGTTTGGCCTAACTTGTCCATTTACTCTTTATTTTTGTCAAATAATAAGTGTTTGATTTAGACCTACGTAACAAAAGAAAACATTATACTAAATCCCAACAATTATACTTGTAGCCCTACAAATAATTGAGGCCCCCGTAAATTAGAGGCTCGGCTCCGTAGAGCTCCTTGCGCTTGGCAAGGAACGGCCCTGCTTGTAAGCATGTAAATAATGTCATATATGATACATTTAGGCTAGCCATGCATGCATGCATGTGTGAGTATATGTTTGTACGAAAATTTCAAATTTTATAACATGATGATTTCACATTTATTTCCAGCATAGCTTAATTTGTGGTGTGGTCCTTTGCCTCTATTAATTTATTGATTTTCCGCTCATCATTTCAGCTTCCATCATCTTCTATTCCAGCTAGTAAATTTACTCCACCATCTCGCAGAGCTTCCCTTCCACTTCCTACAAGATCCAAGGCCACGACTACGCCTTACAGAGCCAATGTTGGTCCTCTTCATAGTGTGGACTCTCCTGATATTTCTGTTAATGCGCCACGAATTGACAAGATTGCTGAGTTCTCTTTGGCCCCGGGTGAGGATCATCCTCTCTTCCCTGTGCGCGGAACATCATCAACATCAGCTCAGTGCTCTTCTAGTTCCCCAAGGAGCGCTGCTGCTGACCACTCAATCACAAAGGACAAGTGTACAATTCAGGTTATGGACAAAGCCAGTGTCCCTACAAGTGCTGCTCTACAACATGTGGCAACTGCTGTTTCAAGCCATTCCTCAGCCGATTCTCATCAGCACAAGTTTGACACCTCGTCTTACCAGCAACGAGCAGAGGCATTGGAAGGGTTGCTCGAGTTCAGTGCTCGACTTCTACAACAACAGAGGTTTGAAGAGCTTGAGGTGTTGTTGAAACCATTCGGGCCAGAGAAGGTTTCTCCAAGAGAAACAGCCATTTGGTTGACCAAGAGCTTCAAAGAAACTGTTGTCTAAGGCTTTGTCATGCACTTTTATATCATTGACATGACAATAGGGTAAACTAATGTAGTACTATGTATGATGTAGTTTGAAGAATAGCTTAGCTTCTAATCTCAAGAATAGTTTAGCTTCTAATCTCATTGTTGCTGTTAACACCGTTAACATTTTCTGAGATGTATGGATTTCCCGGCACGTGCACGAACAGTTTGTAAAACGTTAGATGACATTACAAATATATTTATATTTATGTTCAAATTCTGTTTGGGAAAAAAAATCAGCTTACTATATATAGGTTTAATTGCTTTGGAGGTCTTGAAATATGCTCTTGTAAAAAGAAAAAGTATGCGGATTTCTAATGTATGTTTGGTATCATGATATGTCAGAATCACCATGACCCACCATGATTTTATAAAAGCTACAACGTGTACCTTTTGCAAACTCATGGTCTCCGATGTGATACCAAACAAAGGCCTAATTAGATCATTGCATCTAAAAAGTTTGTAATTTAGTTTCAAAAGTAGTTAACAATTTAAAATTTGATCATTGAACTAAAATATTTTTAATCAGGTCCTTTAACTTTTTAATTATTTGTAATTATGTATCTGAATTTATGAATTTGGTTACAAATAATTTAAAAATTCATAGATCTAATTCAAAAACATTAATGAATTTAATTACAAAATTTTAACAAGTTTAGAAACTCGTCCTCGTAAACTTAGCTCAGTTCATTTGAGTTTGAATTCTAAAATTCGTCCATGCTGGTTTTTCAATATAAGCATTTTGGCTAGGAAAATAAAGAAAAGAGAGTGTATTTGAGAAAAGATGGTGCAAATAGCAACCACAAAATTGGAAGTTCACAGCCGAAGTATACAGTAGAGTCTAAGCCCGAGTTTCTTTTTTCCCTCCTCCTCTGCAACTTGAACTACGAAAATGGAGATGAAGATGGAAGAATGCTGCGAAATTATAGATTTATACGAACTTCACTATTCTGAATTATCATCACCATCTTCAACCAAAGTAGAAGATTCCATAATGGAAGCACTCGGATCCAATGGTCCAGGCCTCCTCGTCGTCACTGGAATCCCCAACGTAACAAATCTCCGATCCTACCTTCTCCCCTTCGCTCGTAAGCTCTCTCTTCTCGATCGCCAAACTCGTAATCGCATCCTCAAGGTATTTTTATTATTATAATATCTCTATTGATACTCTATAACACCTATACTTTTGACACTGACACGACACCAACACATGTGATTATATTTAATTATGTCGTTTTTTAAATTATGACGTGTCAGTGTTGCGTGTCTGGTGTGTGTGTCGGTGTTTTATAGATTGATGCTATATATTTATGTTGTCGATATTATAAAGCTAGGGTTTATATTTAGGGTTTTATTATAGTTGATTTAGTTTTGTAGGGATGCTTACTGTGGTTGATTTTCTAGGAGCATAGCTTAGGTAGTGATGTTTCGTTGAAAAATCCACATAGGAGTGTGTCTTCTTTTGCAAGGCAATTGAATTATGCAAAAACACGGGCTGAAGATAAAGATAAAGATAAAGTTTATGGTAATGGATTTGAGAATCTAGGAAGTGTTTTTCAAGAGTTAGGTTTTTGCATGATGGAGGTTGGTCTTTTGCTTGCTAGAATTTGTGATAAGGCTATTGGTGGAAATGAATTGGAGCAGAGTTTATTGGAATCGCTTGCTGCGAAGGGGCGTCTTATTCATTATCATTCTCATTTAGATGCAAATCTGCTTCAAGAACTTGATAAGGGTAAGACAAATAAGAAAAGAGGGGTTAGGAATGTGAAGCAATTAGAAGGGTCGTGTTTGAATTCTATTGCTTGTGATGAAGTTCATTCAGATTTGTGGCAGCAGTGGCATTATGATTATGGTATATTTACTGTTCTAACGGCTCCGTGTTTTCTTTTGCCGTCTTATTCAGAGACAAGTACTGCGCGAGATTCGGATAATTGTGTTGAATGTCCATCGCCAACTGGGCATACGAATTTGCAGATATATGATCCTAATAAGAAAAGGGTAGTTATGGTTAGGGCTCCTCCTGAAAGTTTTATTGTTCAAGTTGGGGAATCGGCTGATATAATCTCGAAAGGGAAGTTACGGTCGACCCTTCACTCTGTTTATAGACCTTTGAAGTTTGAAAATTTGTGCAGAGAAACTTTTGTTGTTTTTCTGCAGCCTGCATGGACTAAAACATTCTCTATCTCAGATTATCCTCTTCGAAAATCGACATTCGATGGGGTTGGTCAGTTTTTAGTGGCTTCTGAGTTTGATAACGATGACAAACAACGGTCTGGGCACGATAATAACAGACTGAGTCTAGAAATTCAGAAAATAGTTCCCCCACTTTCATCGCGGTTAAAGGATGGGATGACTTTTGCTGAGTTCTCACGCGAAACAACAAAGCAGTATTATGGTGGCAGTGGTTTGCAATCAAATAGCTGATTAAGAACTCGTTTGGATTCATAGTGCGGCAGAATTTCTCACGTCTCTATTCCGAACGAAATTTTTGTGAAGCAACAAATACTAGCTTCTTGTCAATTGCGGGTTCGGTGGATATCCCACCGTGATTCCAAACAAATGCTAATTTTGGGTTAGTCCTGTATCAATCAATGTACTCACCTTGCCAAAGCAATAAGACTTTGAAAAGCTAGCCTTACTGATCATGTATTTCAGTACCTTCTTTACTTTTCTGAATAACCATATTTTTTGCAAAGGAGAATCAAATAATAGAGAATGATTTTGAATTTATGGAGTCGTTTAAATCAACACTGAAATTTTTTCCTTTTTCCTTTTGTCTCCCCATCATCCCTCACTGTCTTTTCATTATTTGATTAAGATTGATTCTAGTGGTTCTTCTATTTCTACATGTGCAAGCCACCTCCAACTTTGTTACTTGAGCCTCTTTATTCTTATACAGGAATAGAAAAGAAAAAGAAACTTAAAACTGCTGAAAAAGATGACCTAATCATATACAAGTGAAAAAAAAATGCTTTTCTCTTCCACCTGCTAGCCAATAAATAATGGACGTGCATTTAATGCCTTTGTTCTTTCATCCTTTTTTCTGCGCTCACATTTGGTAAAGTTATAGGGAAGGTTCATGCCTCTGTCTTTTGCTTTCATTCACACAAATAAAGCTTTGGTTTAACTACGGATTTGGGGTTAAATTACTTAATAGTAGTGTATGTTTGGGCTTTGGTTTAACTACGGATTTGGGGTTAAATTACTTAATAGTAGTGTATGTTTGGATTTGCAGTGAGTAACCGTGATTTTGCAAAATTCACCGCTTATCCAAACATACACTTAATGTGTTAGGTTTTACGGGAAATACAATTGATTTTGAATGAATTGAAATATACACATGTTATTTGAATGTGCTTCAAAATGACAAATCTCATGTCGCAATATGATTTACATTGTTATTTTACTTATTTTACAAAGCTATAACTCTAATATGATTAAGAGCTTTAGTGTTCGCGATATTATGGTCATGTCATTGAAAGAACACACATTTTTAAAATCAATTTTTTAGGCAAAATCTCTAAATATCCTCTAAGAATCATATCTAAAAGTAAAAGAATTCCAATTAAAAACTCTTAAACATTTAAAATCAACTTTTATACTTTAAGAATCACTTTTTTTTTGTTCAAACACTTTTATCACTTCTAAAGTTGGCAAAAGTGATATCAATGAAATGGCCATCTTAAAAACAAAATGGTCACTTTTTTGAGAAGGTAAATGTCTTCTTTTTTTTGTTGATGATCGTATTATTTTTCACCTTGGATAGTCTATAACACATTAAGAATTTACTATAGTGACATGGAAAAGAATGTGAGTGTGGGTCTGTTTCTGCATCAAGAAGTCATCTATAGTAAATACGGCAACAAAATTGACTGGCCTCTGTGTCTGTTTGTTTAAGATGGTTAGAAAGAGCAGAGAAATAAAAAGGGTACCTATTATTATACTTTTGTACGTTTGTACAACAAATAGGCCACTCCATAGTAGTAGGTCTCACTTTATAATTTTTTTTTTTTTACTGGAGTGGTCCAAAAGGGTAACCAAAATTAACTTTAATCAATACAAATTCAACTAGGAAAATTCTTCCTATTGAAAAATAACAAAAAACCACATTTGAAGGGAAAATGAAATCCAATAATAATACTAATAATAATAATAATAATAATAATAATAATAATAATAATAATAATAATAATAATAATAATAATAATTCACTAGTATCATTGAGAAAACGATGCAAAAGGAATAAAGTATATACATCTTTTTGTCAGGAAGGACAAAACTAAATACAAACAAAACCAAACATGCCTCTAAGAAAAGGCTGCTTTTTCATCTTTATTGTGAAAATAATGAGAGGGGAATGGAATGGAGTTGATAGAGATTGTGTATCATGGTTGAAAAATCAGTTGATGACGTATGTTTTTTTATGCATGCGCATTTTAGAACAGGTCCCATTCTTTAGTAATTCAGCTTTTATTTATGTACTTAATAATGTATTGGTCTTACTAATTCTAAAACATGTTTGTAGCATAACATGTTGGTTTTGGATGTTGATAACTCCTACGACAAGAAGGAGCCACATTACTCTCAACTCACTCTCAATGCCTATAAACCTCTCTCACATTTTGCTATCATAGTGTCAGAGATCACTGATTCCTCTCTTCCAAACAGGACCTTCCTTGAAATCCTCTAATATGTACAAATAGTTTACCTATTCAAACCAAAATGTCTATTTTGGTGATGTCATCATGTATTCAAATAAAGGAAAACACATTTAATTTGTGACCATGGCTTTTCATTTGTGTAATGTAGTGGTGAAACTGAATCTAGCTAGCTTTAGAATTTCAAATAGTTTTTTCTGGAAGAAAATCAACTTCAATCTCCCAAATATGGAATGAAGTTTTATGACTATGTTGGGAAGGGGTGACACAAGCTAGATAGATTCTGAATTATTGAGTTGTATTGTAGCTCCTTTGATTGATTTGGTCTTTTGTATTTGTATCTTTTATTGCTAATGTTACGTAGTCCTAGCTAGTCTCTTATTGCATGGTCCAATTCAACTAGATGTTAATAAAAAGAGCATTGATTTTGGTGATGTCCATATGCAATGTTCACAAGTCAATTCAAATTCAAATGAACAACAAGGGTATGTTAGGAATCACAACGTGTTTCGTTTAAGTTTTAAAGTGTACCTTTTATTAAAATCATTGTTCATACACCATCATTATAACAAACTCACAGGAAATTCAAACATACACTAAGTATATACTTACTTCAATGAAGTTGCAGCAAAAGTAGTATAAGATGGGCGATTGGAGAAACGTCAAACCAAACATATGTTAGGTAGATTTATCGAAATTACGAATAACCATCTTGATTTTGAAAAATGCCGTAGCCATTTCTCGAATCACAATATGACTTTCGCATAATTCAAATGCAATTGCATAAAGCAATGCAATTATGAATTAGTACATTATCAAAACTAGCCTAGAATAATTTGTGCTTGTCCTTTGTTTTTCTTCATAATAATTGAGTCCCTTCTTGCCCAATAATAGCCGCTTTGGGATACGGGTATACCGTACGTGTATGCAACATTATACTACTAGATCCTCTTTTATTTTTTCTATGATAACGTAATTAGTTATGCAACAAAATCCGTACTTGCGGCTAGGATCTACTTGTACCCCTTTAACTTTGATATGAAAATTTTAATTAAACTTGGTTTTGTAACAAGTTTTTTTAAACACATGTAATTGATAAGAGGAGACAGACTAGAGAAGTTAAATGTTTAATCTAATTTTGATAATAGTAAAAATATAAAATGTTTGTAAATTGAATATATGCAGTGTTCTCGGTTCAAACCCAAATTTTTTTATTTATGTGAGTTTTATGCAACATTTATTACTTTGTCTACGCATAAAAAAAAAGCGTTGGTACGCATTTGGTTCTCAAATTTCTTATTACTGTTTTAAAATTCTCAATATAGGAGATCTACTAGTCATGTGAATTGACAATGTTCATATGATTAAAGCACAAATGATAAACCTTGTTTGGTGATGATTGTTGAATCAATAACTAATAATAGCTCATTAAAATATGCAGCACTGATTTAAATAAATTTCTTTTAGTCAGATCACTGTATATGAATTCAAATGAATAATGTAAAGGTATGTATGTAGCCACTAAAGCCACAAAGTTATGTTAAAATGGGTGTCACATAATTCTCCCTATAACCCTATAGTCCCTAATATATGGCAACAAACCACATCACAGTACTTTTTTCTTTATTTCCTTTTTTCCTTTACAGTATATGAAGTTGAGGACAAAGTGCTTCATCACATGCTGTTTGACCACTCCTTATTACTCATCAAACCCCACTTTTTCATTTGCTGACCAAAACATTGTCCTTATTCACAACACTACATCACCATTTAAACCCTTCCATGCTACTAATATTACTACCATACTCTAAGCCATAACAACATTCAAGACACAAAAATGGAACCAAAGTTAACAATCCATTGTCACAGAAATGAGTACCTTCCAACTACAAACAATGGCAACACACGTTTGCCAGAGAGTCCTAGAATACCAATGGAGTTTCTTTCAAGGTCATGGAGTGCTTCTGCATTTGAAGTCTCTAAAGCATTGTCACCTCAACCACCACCACCTCCTCCTTCTTCTTCTTGCTTACCTTCTAAGCCTACTACAAATAACTCTATTCCTGAAGAAAGTATTACTACTCTCTCTCAAGAATTCTCAAACATGTGTGGAAATCAATTCTCTTTTGCTTCTTCTACTACTTCACAGCTTGTTCTTGAACGTATCATGTCACAATCCGCAAGAGAGGTAACTAAACCAAAAAAATATTTTTACTAGTTTGAGACATTGTTATTCTTTTTAAGGTTTAGGTTTTTTGGTTTTAAAGTTTGTTTTATGTGTGATTTATGTAACAGGAAGTGTCTCCATTAACATCAGGTAGATTGTCTCATAGCAGTGAACCATTAAATGGTGGTTCTTTAACAGGAACAGATAGTCCACCAATTTCTCCTTCTGATGAGTTTGACGATGTTGTTAAGGTATCTCTCTGTTCCCTTACCTTTTGTTATGGGTTGGAGTGGGGCCCTTAGAAACAATTTTTGCAGTCAATAGTTGTTTGTTTCTTATAAGTGCATAATAGTGACTTTGTTATATCTATTGCATGTGTCTCAAGCTATCATTCTATAATCACAAAACTAAATCAATAATGCTTAGACTTGCACAAAACTATAACTACCGGCAAGGGCTGTAGGCCGTCGCACCCCCGACCTATGCCTAGAGCCGGCCCTATCTAATATCTTCCCCTTGCAACATTACTTTTGGATAACATGTTTTTGTTCCATAATAAAATACTACTACTTTTTTGGTTTAATATGGAAAACATAGTTTGCTTTTATTTGGATTTATAAACAGTAACACTACTTTGGTATAGAGTTTTTTTTTTAACTTTGAAGCTTCAACAAAATCAAGGTGTCACATTGATTTTGTCAAATTTACTGTAATTCTAAACATGAACTTGAATATCATAAAAATCACATTTGAAAAATGAAATAAATTTAAGTAGTTTTTTTTTTTCACCATGAAACCAAATACACATTTTGTTCATATCATGCCTGCAAAAGTAAATTGTACACCACTAATGGTCTCTAATGCTTTCCACTACCTGACAAAAAAAAAAGGAGCTAACTAGAGCCTATTGTTATAGCTTATGACTTTTTTCAATTAAATTAAATTAAAAACTAAACATTTTGAACTTTGAACATAACTTTTGGATGTGACTATACATTGCTGATCAAAATGTTAAAGATTGATTTCCTGTCAACTTAAACCTCCCTGCTTGCTGATTGTTAGACAGCAGGACAAAGAGTTTGACTGTCCAATGTACCTTATCTTCTGATTCACGCAACAAACCTTCTCATTTTGGCATATTTTCTTGTTAGCTAGAAAAAGCTCACTTTAGCATTTAACTAGAAAAAAAATCACAAGAAATACTATATTGGTTTTATCGTCAGAAATTTTTTAATGATATGCTTTATAAATGTATTGCAGTTTTTTCGTGCAAATAATTCCATACACCCTTTATTCAATGGTACAAGAGCTATGAGTAGTGGAATTGGCAATGCAACTCCTTGTTCAGGACCTAAAACAGTAGGAAGATGGTTGAAAGAAAGAAGAGAAAAAAAGAAAGAAGAAAACAGAAGCCATAATGCTCAACTTCATGCTGCTATTTCTGTAGCTGCTGTTGCTTCTGCAGTTGCAGCTATCACTGCAGCAACAGCAGCTTCATCTACACCAAATAAGGATGAGAAGATGGCTAAGACTGATATGGCTGTGGCTTCTGCAGCAACACTAATTGCTGCTCAGTGTGTTGAAGCTGCTGAAGCAATGGGAGCTGAGAGAGAACACCTTGCTTCTGTTGTTAGTTCTGCTGTTAATGTGAAATCTCATGATGATATCACTACTCTAACTGCTGCTGCTGCTACAGGTAGAACTTTGTTCATTCATTTATGTTAAGTTAGTTCTTATCTTCAAAAATGTCACAATGTTGGACCAACCTTTATTTTATTTTTTTTTATATATAGATGTTATCAAAAGTCTTACTTGAACATTAGAAAAGTTAAATTACATCTTTAATTTATCTAGATAACATCTAAAAATTTCATCATCTAGTCAACAAGAATCTAATTATGATACTGAGTGGTAAAACATGTTTTATATTATATCATTCAATCATATATTCTATAGCAGAAGTGGACTAAGAATGAAAGTTAGTACAATGTTGTAAACACTTCTAAAGATAAATAACTAATTTGACATGTAAAAAGGAAGAAAAAAACAAACTTAAAGACTTCTAGTTTTGCATATTATTTATTTAAGATATTGGAAGGGACTAGGCCCCATACATTCTCAAATCGAGATTCGAACTCAGTCCTTATAAAGCCAGGCAGTCGCCACTACGCTATCAGACACGAAATAGACTAAACGTTGATTCAATATGAACAATCTGTGCATAATGTTATTTCTTAAAATGAATAAACAGATTATTAAGATTTTTCAATTTCAACTGTAAAGAATCAACTAATAAGGAATGTTCATGTTACACATGGTTTGTCAGCGGAATGAATAGTCCTGTTTTGTAGTATGATTTTTTTTTCCCTGTCCTTATTATATAACCAATGTGGTCCTTCCTTGATATATGCAGCTCTAAGGGGGGCAGCAACATTGAAAGCAAGAGCATTGAAAGAGATGTGGAATATTAGTACTGCAGTGACACCACTAGAGAAAGGCATAGGAATTGGAATATGTGGTGGTAAAGGTAATAACAACAGTAGTTCTAGCACTAGTGAAAGTGGAGGAGAGGTTATCAATGCAGATAATTTTCTAAGTACTTGCAGCCAAGAGCTTCTTGCTAGAGGAACTGAATTACTTAAACGCACTCGCAAAGGTAATTTAATAAATCGAGTTTTGACTTCTTCAAAAAAAAAAAAATAGAGTTTTGAGACACTAATATTTGTTTTCATTTGCAAAATGATTAAACTATATTTGGTGATTGATATCTGTAGGTGATCTTCACTGGAAAATAGTTTCTGTTTATATACATCGAACCGGCCAGGTAATTTTTTGTTATTTCAAATTCTAGTAGAAATTGAAATATAGTTGGTTAGTCCATTCATCAAATGCTTGCATTCATTTCAGGTGATGCTGAAAATGAAAAGCAGACATGTAGCAGGAACCATTACAAAAAAGAAAAAGAGTAAGCTATAACAATATATAACTTAATTTTCCTTGCAATATCATAGAAATAATAACTCATTTGGTTATAACATGGTCTCTTCTCTTCTCTCAAAAAAAAAAAAAAAAAACATGATATTTTTACCAGATATTGTGTTGGATGTGTGCACAAATTTACCAGCTTGGCCAGGAAGGCATCTTTTAGAGGATGGTGAAAAAAGAAGGTATTTTGGATTGAAGACAGAATCAAGAGGTTTAGTTGAGTTTGAATGTAGAAATCAAAGAGAATATGAATTGTGGACACAAGGTGTTTCAAGACTTCTTTCCATTGTTTCACATAGGAAAAACAGAAATGGAATGTAATATTTGTTGCCAACGTTGACTACTAAACTTGTTTAAAATCAAACTATATTATATGTTTGTAGTTAGCTTTGTTCTGCAAATCCTATAAGGGAAATTAATAGATTGTGTAACATTTGAATGAGCAATGAAGTGCTAGAAATATAGTGTGTGCTCCATCTATCTCGTAAATCTTTTCAATTATTTTCATGGACCATATTATGATGACAATATGGATGAAACATTACATTTTGATTACTGCTCTTCCCCCAGCACAAAACACTCGCGCCCTGCAGCCATGCCCAAATTACCCCTGCACAACTTAAGTAACGCAGAGTTACTGTTTTCGTACAAAACCCATCAGTTCATACTCCAAGCACCATTTTCTCTCCCTCCACCTTCAAAAACCCAAAAAGTGCGATTTTTTGGGTCAAAATCCTCATCTCAAACCATTGCAAATCGTCAGGAAGCAAGTTTCTACGCTCATCAAGCATCAAATATCAGGTATTGTATCATCAAAACTCATCTCATTTTGCTGGTTTTTGTGCTTGGTTCGTCTGTTTTTCGTAGGTAGTAGGGCTAGGTGCGCACGTTAACTTGCGCAAGTGTTAAAGGCTGCGTGACTTAAGCCACGCAGGAGTTAAGGTGTTGCGTGACTTAAGTCACGCCAGTGTACAATCCTATTTTTTGAATATTTTGCGCCACTTTTGTTCTAGGTTAGCTTGTCCCACAAGTCATTTATTTGTTCTTCCTTTGTTATTTTTTTTATTCAATAGATATATAGTGAGATGGTTGACAATGGCGCGGGTGATGACGTTGAACCAAAACCGACCAAAAAGGAAGCTTCCGGCGATGCTTCCGGCGATGTCAAACCAACTGTTAATGTCAAACCGTTTCGAGTCAAAATTCCATTTCAAGCTCGCATTGGTAAAATTGAAGAACCTAAACCGGTACCTATCGGTGTTGTTTGCGAAGGTCGCGACACCGCCTCATATTTTACAACATATGCAAGATGGAAAGAGCGACAAGAGTTACTTGATTGGGTTCGTCGACAAGGGGCAAGGGCCGGATTTGGTGTTTGTATAGATAAATGCGTTATAAAAAGGCCGTACTTGACGATGCAATGTGAAAGGAGTGGGATATACAAGCCACCTAAGACGACGAAGAAACCGAACCTTGAAGGCATCGGCTCAAGGAAATGTAATTGTCAGTTTAGGTTGAAAAGTTTCTTTGATAAGGATACAAATGATTGGTGGCTTACAATGCTTTGTGGAATGCACAACCATGACTTGGATGAGAACTTATCAGGACACCTTATTGCGGGTAGACTTAGTGCGGAGGAGAAGAAAAAAGTTATCGACATGACAAAGAGCTTGACGGTGCCTCGAAATATTCTCACCAATTTGAAGCAAAGTAACAAAGAAAGTGTGACAACTATCAAGCAAGTGTACAATGTGCGAACAAGACGGAGCAAGGGGGAAAGAGGTAACATGACGGAGTTGCAATACTTGAGGGCATGGACGAATAAAGTCATGCATCTAGGGTATAGAACCACCAACATTGTTGAATCGGCTCATGGAGTGTTGAAAAAATATTTGAGGAGTAGCGTGGATGATTTGGCATCATGTTGGGATAAAATACACAAGATGTTGGTCATGCAATTTGGTGAGATACAAGGAAGTTTTGGGAGGAACAAAACGGTCTTGGAACACAAATACAAAAGCATCAAGATGATGAGAGAGTTGAAGGGTTATGTCTCTAGACGGGCATTGAAATTTATCTATGATGAATTGAAACGCTCCAAGACATTCGCCTTTGATAAGGAAGATTGTGGTTGTGTGCAAAAGACATCGTACAGGTTACCTTGTGCGTGTATTATTGACATGAAGAGCAAGCAAAAATTGCCTCTTGTTTTGGATGATATATACCCTCATTGGAAAAGGTTATGTGTACAACGAGAAGAGATTGATGATGATTTTTCCGTGATGGAAGAGTGGAATGACATTCAAGAACGTCTCAAGACAAGCCCTTACAATATGAAACTCTACATCAAAGAGATGATGTGTCAAATAGCATTTCCGGAAACCACAAATTTGTGTCCACCTTCAAAAAAGGCGGTAACCAAGGGAGCACCTAAAAGGAAGAGGACTACACTCAAAGTGTCATCAACGGGTTGGAACCCCCTCTAGGTGGGAGACTATTGATTCTCAAAATCCAGATAGTCAACCTTCACAACCGAAGAGGTCACTTCCAAAGAGGAAAGATGCACGCCTTGACACTTACTCCCTCTCACAAACTTCATCCTCTACTTCAAAACCTATAGGAATATCCCATACATTTCACAAATTCCAAATATCATGAGGCCTTTTGTTGAAGAAATTGTGAGTGTTAAAAGGGATGGTCATTGTGGATTCCGGGTGGTAGCTAGGCACTTGGCGATGGATGAGGAAGATCATGTATTGGTTCGTCAAGCACTTACTCAAGAGTTGAGAAATCATAAGAGTGACTACATGCCAATATATGACACGGAGGAGCGTTATAACAAAATCTTGAATGGTTTATACCCTCCAAAATGTACAAGTGGTATTGCGCCGGTAGATAAGTGGATGACCACTCCGGATATGGGTCACATTATTGCTTCTTACTACAATAGAGCCGTTGTTCTATTGACTTTGCCCGAAATGGGTGGTATAAGTGACACATATTTTCCAATCTGAAGTGCTCCTCCACTTAATCCACATTCCAATATCATGTGTCTTTGCTTAATTCCCGACCACTATCTTCATCTTATTTTGAAGGAAGGTTGTCCGTTACCACCGAGTTGTAAGGAGTGGATGAACAACAAGATTGGTGAGGGGGAGAATTGGCACTTTGTATTTTTGGATAGATAAGACGCCTTCAATGAGCTCATGTCTAAGGAGCCGAAGCCGCCAAAGAAACCAACAAATGAGCACAATCCAATTGTTTGTGATAATACTCCCACTTCGGGAAAAAAGGAACAACAATTTGAAAGCATGAAATACATGGAAGAAGAAGACAATTTAGGAATGTCATTAGTGTTCTTAGATAGGTTATAGGTTATGACACGAATTGGTCGGTCGGTGTTCGTCCTATTTTTTTGTGATATTACACCCCGACATATTTTTTGGTGACCGGTTATGTAATTTATATATTTGTGGCCAATATGTAACTAATATTATATAATATATAAATATATGAAATGAATTACTTTTTTGGTGGCTGGTTACGTCACACCAATTATTGCTCGCATGACTTTGTCTCTAATTATTCAACTATTTATTTTATCTCATATTTGTTTTTCATTATATTTTTGTGAAGTGAAACATGTCTGAAGATGCACAAGATCCAGTTAAACTTGAAGTTCATTATGTAGATGTGAAAAAGAGGACTTGGTTCACTGTAAACCCATTGACAAGTTGGACGAGTTGAAGGCAAAACTTGACGACTTCTTTATCCATATTGGTTCAAATCATATAACACATGATGTGATAGTAAATGTGTCAGGCCTGGACTTGGGGGAGGATAAGGAAGATGACTTCTGGAAGACCGTGTATTATCCATAACTTCTTAAAGATGATAGCGACGTTGACTACATGTTTAGGTTAATGGTTAAGAATAACACATTGTATCTTTTTGTCCGATCCGTTAAAGTGTAATATTTATTTAAGTGTAATAGTGTAATGTTTTCCGAATTTGTGTCCGTATTGTTGAATTTTAATGAATTTGTGTTTATGTAATTTAACGATGAATTTGAATAATTTTGACCGTTTATGTGAGATTATGTAATTTTAGAAATTTATGGACAAATTTGTGTAATTTGGATCGTTTACGTGTCATTAAGTGTGTTTAAATGTTAACGGGTCATTACCGGCGAATTTGTGTAATTTGGACCGTTTGGATCGTTTATTGGTGATTATATGATTGTGCGAAAAACGATGTTTTTGTGTAATTTTGATTGATTATGTCGTATTATCCGATAATTTTGTTAAACTGGCGCAATTCGGTTCAATTATTAGCGTGTAAAGATTACGGGAATGAGTAACATACTTTGCATTGAATGCATATCAGTACAACATTTAATCTTGTACTGATATATCAGTAGAGCGTGAGTTAACTCGCGCAGTGTTTTACACTTGTGTCTCTTAAGTTACACAGCGTTAGTTAATTAACGCATAGGTTTACACATGCGTTAGTTAACTAACACAGAGGTATTTTTATCAGTTTGGTTGGGTGCGAGCGAAAAGTGTAGAGGGGAGAGCAGTAAACTTACATTTTCTATCAACTTACCCCAAATAAATTAAATTCACTACAATAACAACTAGGAGACTTTTAAAAAAAAGGTCTTTTGAAATAATCACATTGATATGTTTTATAAAAAAAATTATAGAGCGAAAATAACTTCCCTAAATTTTAAAATTAAAAAAATTATACCAACGAGTCTAACATAAGAAACTAGACACCCTCAACATAGTAAACTAAAGTTTGAATTCTCACTTATTCAATTCTAAATTATTAATCAAATGATATAATTCCTTTTTTTTAAGAAGTTAAAATAACTCATTCAAATTGGCATCAGAGAGAATCGAACTTAAGACCTTGAAGAGAAGCATACTCCATGTCCTAAGCCAAAACACTATACCAACCCAAGTGGGTTAAATTAATATAATTCTTAAATCAATTTTAACAAATTAAATTTAAACTATCCCTTGACCATTCCCTGAGACGTCCATTTACACGTCGAGTGTAACATCCTTTTCTTACACTAATAAAATTTCCAGAGCCACTGCCAACTCAAGGAAAGATAAACATCACAGAGTTGTCTTCCTAATTAAGCTGCCGTGTAGGCAACTCAGAAATGATGCCCCTCTGTTTTGATGACGCTTATGGCTCGTTTGATACATTCTCACTAACAAAAATTGTATTTTTATAAGTTGTTTTTGCATAAATTATTTTGATAAACTTATAAATAATACATAAACACTTTATTTTGTATAAATTGTTTTGTATAAGGTCAAAAATGCTTGTTGCTTTTTTCTTCGGCTTAGGTCTTACTTTTTTTCTGTTCAAATGCGCATAAATTTGCTAGAAAAAGTTAAAAGTCTATGAAACTCCATCTTCTTTTCTATTCTTCTCCAATTTTTGTATCCATCATAAAATCGTTAAAATCAAGTTTTTTAATCATAAAATCGTCCAATTCCACATTTTTAAGTATGAATTTGGAGTTAACTCACTAGATCACGTTTAAACAAAATCAAACTAGTAACAAAGTTTACCCGTAACAAAATCACCAAACTCACTTAAAATCAAACGCATTGACCTCATAGAGTTATACAGCCTTTGCAACTACACACACATTGAAGAGGACGAGACACGAAGCAGGCAAATCAATATTCAAATTTTGGGACACGGTCCCTAAACTAACAAAGATGACCACCACGATACACCGACAATAGCAAGATTTAACACCTCAAAACCTACAACGGCGTCCTTTGAGTCATTATCATTCACAAAGATGGCACTGTAAAAACTAAAATTATGGTTCATATTGAGTATCGTTCTTCATAGATTAGTTCAGATGGAAGTCTTATGTACAAGAATCCAAAACTTTAAAATGACGACACATCCATTATCCTAAGGGGCACATCGAGTTAATTCGTTCCAAGACCATGTAAATATAATGCCGTCCAATGAGAAGTTATTAACTTTAGAAAAATGTTAACAGTGCTTCAGGACACTAATTAAGGCCTTAAAAGGGTAACTTATCATGAAAATATGTGTAACCAATGCATCGAAATCAAAAGTTTATAAATGAAATCCTTAAAGAGTACCCTGAAAACAATCGTTAACAAGAATCTTAACTTTATCACCATATATTTTGTATTTTTAGTTTTATGTTTTTAATATTGATAGTATAAATATTATGTTTCTGTAGCGGTGACATTTAGGGTGGATGAGGGAATGAGTATGGGAAAGTTATTATAAACCAATAGTTTAAAAAGGCATATTGATTTTATTATACACTAATATTTTTTTCTCTTTCTCTCGCATTCTCGTCAGCCTCTTTGGTACTGATTTTTTTCAGAGATCTGAAATTTTACATTCAAAAGCTCAGTCGACGGTGATTTAAAAAAAAATTGCCAAAACATATTATGTCTCTACTTCAATTTTTTCTCAACATGTATAGATCCATTAACTCACCAACCAACATCACCGCCCACCGTAGTATAATGACTCTTGTAATTTTTTTTCTAACCATTAGATCTAATCAAATGTTCTAACTATTAGTCACTTTTAATTGTAGACCAAAAATCATCTTCATAGTTTTATTAAGACTGCTACGATTCATGGAACTTACTTTTTTGTTTTCAAATTCTTCATGGTTTCTCATTAATTTGCTGAATCACCTTGTTCATCAATGACTTTTCAATTCCATGCTCTGAATCTTATTATTCCGTGCTCCTTAGCCGCATCAACCAGGTACGATTTCAAAGACAGAAAAAACAAGAGGAAAAAAAAGACAAGAAGAAATGGGGTTATAAATTTCTGGGTTTTTTTATTAAAAAAAAACTGGGTTAATTTGAAGTATATTCAAGAACATTGCAGAAAAACAAAACCCACGAACATCGTTTTGAATAAACTATCAATTATTGGAGGTTTTATTTTTAAAAAAAATCTAAAACAATATAAAATAGAAAAGGATCTAAGAATGAATTCTTAATTAATGAAAGGTTCAAACTCCTACAATGGAAATAGTAGCTTCTGTTCACTAATCCTCCACATCCAAAGTTTTTTTTTTATTAACTTTTGTTCATTTTCGTTTTAAAGATAGCAGGGCTTGATTCAAGAGAGGTTTGAATTGAACATTCAATAGAAGTTGATGTTAAATTTCTCCACTGTAATCGTGAATGTAAATTTTCAGATCTAAAAAATTCAATATATTGATGAGGCTGAAGACAACATGAAAGAGGAAAAATAATATAGTATGCACAATCCATGATAAAATTGGTACTCCTCTCTAATCTAGTGGTCAAAAAAAACTTTCCCATAATGGAAAACTCTTTCCCTCACCCTCCCAAAATGCCACTTCTGTAGCATTTAGATTAATGAATAGTGTGATATTCATCTATTTACAATGCCTCCAGATAATACAATCCAGATGTGCATTTTAACAAATATATTAGTTTAAACTAACCGATTCGAATGCTTTGAAAAACTTTTCAAAATACGAACAACGGCAGAAAATCGATGCATCGAAATTGTACAATTCAAACAGTTTTTATTGTGTAATTCAAATTCATAAAGGACAAATTTAGAAGGAAAAAGGAAACATGTTAGAATTTGAGAGCGTAAGAGGGGAAGGGAACTTCTCTTTTCAAATTCTAGAATGTTTCCATTTCACTCCTGTTCCTGTATAAAAGATAAGAGCTATCATCATAACTTTAGCAACATAGGATCATGCCTTTGAAAAACATTCCATAATTTGTGCTACTTTTTTCCTATATTGTACGTTTTTTTGAAATAAAAAAAAAAAAATTATTTTCGTTAATTCCAGAAAAACATCAACCCTATAACTATGATTTCATTTTAGAAATCTCACCTCTTGCTATATAAAGAAGTAAAATGAACCCATATTTTAAAAAATAGAAATGAAAAAGCTCTCACAAAGTAAACGCAGCCTTTTGATTTCCAATTCAATAGAAAGGATCAACCCTGGCAATCATATTTTGAACAATAGGGGAGAAGAATAATGAACTAATAACATTTCAAGCATCCACCTTCAAGAGAACAGTGAATCAAGAGAGCAGTATTCAAGAACGTATTTACAATTCAAAATAACATCGTTAATCAACTACAGTAATATGTATTAACAGCCTTAACAGCGGTGATAATCCAGTTCGAGGAACAGGGGCAACCGGGAAACCACAGATTTATTACAAGATAAGAACTTGTTTACGTATACCACTACCCCCATCAGAAAACAACTAGTACGTACCAATGAGTACAAGGACTTCAACTATCAGCGGCTCTGAAAATAGTGAGCAAAGACAGGAAAAGGTTGATGATGTCCAAATATAAGGAGACAGAAGCCCAAATGAATTCATCATAGGAGTATCTCTTGATCAAGTTGTCTGTATCATATAGGATGTAGCCACAGAATATAATTGCAGCCAAGCAACCATAGATCATTGTAGATAACTTGCCCAATGGAAAGAAAATCTGCAGGCAAGAACACAATAAGAATGTAGCCAGAACATTAAATGGTGACATAGTACATTGAAGTTTAAAAATCATAATACCTGAATCATCCCAAAGACCATAAGAACTAGTATAGCACCGAACAAGAAGGGGCCAAGGAAGTTGAAATCATAGCCTCTACTTGCAGCCCAAAATGTGTAGAGAGTCAGGGCTATCACCACCACAGCAGTCAATATAACAGCTTCCAGAATAACTTTCTCTGTATACAAACCACATTCCCATTAGGATAAATTCAGCAAAATCCCACATAAAAGTAGGCAATCCTCAATGATAAAATACATCTTAAGCAAACAAAAATGCACAAGCCAAAATAGCAAGGTAACTCCTGACTGCAAATTACAAATTTGCTTTTACAGTTATGTTTTATTTCAATCGCACAATCGGCAGCTATACAAGCACTGCCAGATAACAAAAAATTGAAATCTCAGCACCATTCTCAATGAAAGGAAAGAACTAACCAGTAGGTCAAAACTCCAGTAACCACAGAAAAGATTTATAGCAAATAACCTTGTCGTAACATCACATCATTTCGTATTCGAACACAAAACAACTCAGTAGCATTATATGGCAACAGCAGCACAACACATGTGATTACATTCAATAACGTAACTTTCTAAAATTATTATCAGTGTCGTGTTGATGCGTCAGTCTCAGTACCAGTGCCAGTGCCGTATCCATGCTTCATAGCAGCACAACTTATAACATGTGCCAAAATGTCAAATTCTAGTTAGAAAGATTCCAGTTCCTAAATGAATATTTCTCTTTGTTGATTACCCCTAATTACAATGACAAATAAAACCCTAAATTTCAACCTAGAAACCCAAACTCAAGTTCCAAGTCAACAAATTAAACGACATAACCTATATTACTACAGAATCAAATTAACACATTGACAAATCAATCCCAAATTCAAACCAAATAACACATAATTCAGAAAAGAAAATCATCTCAACCTAGAAGTCCAAACTCAAGTTCCAAGTCGACAAATTAAACTACATAACCTCAAATTATTACAGAATCAAAAGAACACATTGACCAATCAATCCCAAATACAAACCAAATAACACACAATTCAGAAAAGAAAATCATCTCAATCTAAATTACCACAATCAAAGCAATAACTATCAAGAAAGAAAGAAAGCAGAGATGGAATTAAAAGAATGTTACCGCTAGTGAAAGCACAGCTCAATCCAACAACAAACGAAAGCGAGAGAGTGAAAACCGCAAGCAGAAGGTAATTAATCGGATGCTTCTGATAATAATAGTAAAGAGGACACAACGCTGCAAAATCAACAACAAATTAGTCTCTAAAGAAGGAAATAGAATCGAAATTGAAAGAAATTAGGGTTAAAGAAAGGGGAACGCACTGATGAAAGGGACGAAGATGAGAACGATGTAAAGAGCGAGACCAGCGCCGGTGGTGGCGAAGAAAGTGGAAATGGGACGAACGGTGACGACGACGGCGCCGACAGCGATGGTGGCGAGTAATTGAAGAGCGATGATGACGTAGACTTTACGGATGAAGGACCATCGGAGTTCGGGGCTTTCGAGCATCATCGGGTAGAGAGGTCTTGAACCGGATTCCACATCGGTTTTTCCGTAGGGTTGATTCCGATTCCACATCTTGAGTTTGTTTCCGGTGAAGTTTTTCTCGACTGAGAAAGTGAGGGAAAATGATAGAAAGTGTGAGAAAATGGTTTTGGGATTTTGGATCTTGCGTGAGAGTATAGTATAGAGAAAGAGAAATGAAATTGTTTTTGCGGGAGTTATATTAATATGTAATTAACCGCCATTTGGTTAACTAATTAATTAATTAATTAATTTCTTATTGGTTAAGTATTATTATTACTACTGCTAGTTGAATTAATTAAAAGAAGTTGAAAGAAAATTCGCGAGTCATGCTTTACGCGAGCGGCGAAACAAACATCTTAATAGTGTGGGCTATGGTATTTCTGACACGTGTATGGTTGGGAATTTCTAGATCCCTCCCATGGTCGTTAACAAAATTTTAGACTAAAATCCGATGATTTTAAAGTGGTTTTAACTTGCTCCCTCCCTCCCTCGCAATAGAGTAATAGATGATATATTTGAAAACGTGTAATTTTGATTTAAATATTTTATTCAACCTATTTAACCTCAAAATTATACATTGGTATGCGTAATATGGTCAACTGTGTCATGTATTATGTGACGGAGAGAGTATATCAGTTCTATTATTGAAGATTGTATTAGTCTTAACAATCACTTTCGTAGTTTCAATTTTCTGCATATTATTATTATTATATGTGAAGTCAATTAAACTGTTCATTATTTAGCTCAATATGCATTACATAATATTGATTGTATTGAATAGATTTTCATTAAAGAAACTATCTTTAACGTAAAAAAGTAGACTAAATTTTTTTATATGACTTTTTTTTAAAATGTTGCCATTTTTTTTCCTTCCATATCAATGGATAGATAAAACGATACTTTAACCATTTAAAATCTCACTTTACAACGAAAGACCCCGAGTTCAAATCTAAATCATGTATTCTATCCAACAATTCAATATTTTTTTTAGGAAAGCAATTTCAATATTTGCCAAACGAACTAAGAATTATGAACATTTTTTTGGTTGAGGAAAGACATTTGTCTTCCCTTCATATCACTCAGGCCAGCATTGGCATTTACTAGAACATGTAAGAATATGCCAAGTGGGTTCCTTGGCCCACTCGATGTTTCTTTTAAGATCATGAAGAAATAAAAAATGTGATTTTCGTTTACCAAATGACGTGGATGTGTTTCTTCCATATGAAATCATAGGTCTAACTAAGTAATTTTTAAATGAAAATTAGCAAAGCAAAAACAATGTTTTAAATCTCGACTCGATCGCAAACTGGACACACTATCGTTTTGAGCACAAGTTGAATCAGCCATGCTTTTTATCTGTTAGATGAAAATTTAGAGAAGAGTATGGTTATGCTAGATGTTATGTTGCGGTGGACGTTGATCATTCACCGTGGTCTTCACGACAGAGGAGAATTGTGCCTACAAGTATGTTAACACTCTGACGTCCAAGTTAGTATGAAAATGACGTGGATATGTGTTAAACGTGGTAAAAGTGAATCGTATCTTGGGGTGATGCTACATCACTCTTATATATGTGTGTAGGAGAATAATCGTCTTTGTGAAATGTGGCACCTCTATCGGAGGCGGTTGAAGATGGCTCCAATGGCTCAGATGGCTCAAGGCGTGCTCCAATGTGGTGCTCTGCATGGAGTTTAACTTGTACCATCGTCGTTATAGGTTTGTCTTTATTGGGCCTTGGTGTGTAGACGATCAGGAGCACTTTTAATTTGGTATTAATAAAAAAAATTGATCAATTTTTCGGAGAACTGACAACTCAAATATGTGATGGCACAACCGAGTAAGGCATATGTTTATAAAAAAATAGACAAAAATGACAGAGAAGAAGCAATATAATGAAGTATAACGTTACAGTTCCATAAATGTGATAGTGATTTGTTGAGGTCATGTTGTAACAAATTATATTTCTAAATGTTTCAATTGAATAATATCTTGACGAATCGTAAAATATTCATCTTTTGATTAGTGAATATTGAACATCACATGGTGATTGTTCTTGAATTGTGTATTCGTAGTTAAATGAATCATTGATGGATGAAACCATTCTAACTCTTCATGAAAGGGTATGGTTCCATACCTTATTATGACTATTCATAAAATAATTAGCATAATCATTGTAATCCGACATGAAATGATAGGCCCCCTCTCCACTTTCTCTATAAATATATGTTTTAGGACATATGAGCAATGGCTTAACTAGAGTAACTTCTATGGCAACGTCTCTAATGAGATTATTGATGTCATTATATGTCTATCCATTGAGACTTGAGAAAGAAGGAGTGGAAGATCATATCTTGCAATCATTTAAGAGAGACACTAAGAGTATCAAATCAAGATTAAGAGAATGTTTTCAAGAGATAAGTTTTTTCACCCCTTCCTCTTATCTTTAAATTATATTGTCATAAATTCATGCAACTAAATTCATGGCTAATTGTTCATGACATGATGTTCTTTATAAGTATATGATTATGATTTTCCGCTATTTTCATGATGTACGGTTTATTTTAATATGTGACATTAGAGTATTTCATTTATTTCTTCCAAATACACGTTACTTGCAACACAGGTTGAAGAGATAAGCAAAAGAGAAGGAAAAGAAGAAGGTACCATATCTAAAAACTGGCATGTGGCTGCTGTGACTTTTTGGTGTATGGCATTTTGATTTTTGAGAAGAAAATTTGGATTCGCTAAATATTTTAGTGTACAAATTTTGTCATATTTAGTGGATCATCATTTATCATTTTGTTTTAGTTAAGGTGTGGATCAGGTATACTACGAGTATTTCATAATTCATCATTTTATAGTTGATACTTGAAAAGAAAAAATTGTTACTTGCTATCCACTTAAACAATTAATATTTCAAACTGTATATATACAAAAAGTCGCTAATAAATATTATTGTACTTCCTCCGTCCCATATTATAAGGGAAAAAAATGACTTTTTTTTTTAAGGAGAATCACACTTATATTATAAGCAAATATAAAAAACAATATTTTGTCAAA